>Ga0154497_122_pt1 | contig 109262 bp, 94 predicted proteins | sample RifGroD2_FD_115976 | JGI IMG/M metagenome (GOLD analysis project Ga0154497, IMG submission 115976) | Clostridiales bacterium GWD2_32_19 | reverse complement strand
AAACGGCGTCCATGTTTCTGTTGGACGATTAAGCCCATCATATTTAAAATAAGTTACACTTCCGTTTACATCTGACTTTGTACTAACTGTACCATTTGCATTATATGTTGTCTTAACAACTGCATTGTCTGGGGTTTGCGCACTTAGTAGCCTTCCTGCATAATCGTAAATTTCTACAGTCACTGCTTTGTCTGTAGCATTTAGGTACTCAGTTTCAGTCTTTTGCATGTTACCATTTTCTAAGGCATCATATGCATACTCTTTGAGTAATACTGGTGTTGCTTGTGCATTATCTTTAAATGATACAGTTTTTACCCTATCCATTACATCATAAGTATATACATAGATCGAACCATTTGGTCGTGTCTCCGTTAGGACATTTCCATAAACATCATAAGTGTATGATGTCATATTTCCTAATGCATCTGTCACTGTGACAACATTACCACTGTCGTAATATGTATATCTTGTGCCTACTGTATCGTCTAAGTATGTATCTGTAGTTGTATTGTCATTCGCTGCTACATATTGATTTGGAGATATTTCTTGTATTTTTCTTCCCATTGCATCATAAACAGTTCTTAATGTCTCTCCATTATTCAGTTCTGTCTTAATTAACAATCCATTTTTATCATATATGTATGTTGAGTTAAATCCATTTGGAGATATACTACTAGTCTTCCAGCCAATTAGATTATAGTTGCTGGTTGTTACCTTTCCTTCTCCATCAGTTACAGTCTTCACATTACCATCTGAGTCGTAGATATAAGTTATTGTATTCCCTTCTGGATCTGTTCCTGTTTTTACAAGCCCTTTTGCCTTATAACCTAGTGCTTGTTCTTCTGCATCCGTATAGTATGCATATGTTGTAATTGCAAACTTACTTTGATCGACTCCTGTTGTATACACAGTTGTTCCATCAAGTGGCTGAGCTTTGGCTGTTAAATATTTCTTAGTTGAATCGTATATGTAATATATACTTTTGCCATTTTCATCTGTTTGCATAATTAAATTATTATTTGTATCATATTGATACATTTTTGTACTTTCATCTGGATTTGTAACTTTTGTTACGTTTCCATTCCCATCTCGGTCATACTTTGTGATATTGCCGTACCTATCAGTTAATTGTTTTTCTTCTCCGAAGTTATTTCTACCGTTGATATCTGTACTGTATAAAGTTATTTCATGTCTTCCTTCTGGGTCTTGTGTTTTTGTGATGTAATATGATGCATCATACCAGTATGTCCATTGTCTTGCACCACTGTTTTCATTGATAGTTGTCTTTAGGTTGTTTGTATCATATGTATATGTCGACATATCTCCACTTGCGTCTGTTGCTTGGCTTACGTTGTGGCTTGTGTGATCATAAACCAGCGTTACGATTGTCTTACTATCGTTATCCTTTATCGTCGCAAGGTAACCTTGGGCATCATAGGTATAATTCATATTATTACTCATTGGATCTGTTACTTGAGTTAATACATAGAATGATAGTCCTGTTGGTTTTGTGTAAGTATATTTAACTACCCTACTTGCTGGGTCTGTGATTTGACTGATTAAGTTATTTGCATCGTAAGTAATAGTGTATACTCTTCCTGCTTGATCTGTTACCCCAGTTACCTTACCAGCCGAATCCACAGTGATTGTTACAGTGTTGCCATATCTATCTGACATAGTTGTAAGGTATCCATTTGTATTGAATCTATATGTATACTGATCTTTTGTAGTTAACGTGAATGTATTATCTGCATTTTTAACAAACTTACTTCTTGAGTCATTTGCAAAGTACGTGCCGTCAGTTTGCTTTACAAATCTTTCAACTGCTCCACTAGGTAGTGTAACAACTACCATATCACTTGTACTGTCGATTCCTACCGCACTTCCATTAAACCCAAAGCTCCATCCCCGTCCCATCGGGCTTGTTCTTTCGTCCTTTGAGTTATATGTACGTGCAAAATCAATTGTAAATCCTGGTGCAGTTACACTTAGGTCATTAACTGTAGCACTAAAGTTTCCTGTAGTAGGATTAACTCCACTTTTTCCATAATGAATTTGTTGCTTTATTGTGGCTAACTGACTCGCTGTATACCAACTATCCGCATCTTTTCCGAGTGCCTCTCCTGGTAATGTTATGTTTTGCCAACCTGAACCAACATAAGTATCTGTATTTGTAGGTGCTACGTTGTTTAATGCAGCTTTTACATCAACTCTTCCACCTGAGGTTACTTTACCTGTTAAATTTGTGCATTTTGTTACGTTATTTATGATTCTCGACTTAATGTCTGTAATAGACATAGTTGGGTATTTACTTAATAGTAACGCTGCTTCCCCTGTAACAAAAGCAGCAGATGCTGATGTTCCACTAATGTAGTCATAGCTATTCCCTGTTGTCGTTGTATAAATATTTACTCCAGGGGCCGCTACATGTATACCGTTTCCGTAACCAGAAAAGTTTGCTAATACCCCTTTTCCATCAATTGCTGCTACCGATATAATATTCGGTAAGCTGAAGTTTGCTGGATAGGCTGGTGTTGTAATTGTGTCAACACCTGTATTTCCTGCTGCACAAACAAACAAGATTCCGCTATTTGCCATAGCATCTTTTAATGCAAGGTTGTTGTCACCTCCTGCAAAACTACAGTTGATAATTTTAACTCCTTTGCTCATGGCATAATCTATAGCATCTATAATATCACTTGTATACCCTACTCTTCCATCAATAACTTGTAGTGGTAATATCTTCACATTTGGCGCTACTCCTGCTATTCCCTTTCCGTTATTTGCAGTTGCTGCGATGATTCCTGCCATTTCTGTCCCGTGTGTACTTGTACTCGGGTTTTCTGGGTTGTAAACTTGATTGTTACCCGCAACAAAGTTGTAAGCATTTGTGGTGTCTATGTTGTTTATTAAATCCTCATGTGTAATATCGATTCCAGTATCAAGGACTCCAACTGTTACCGTATTTGAACCTTGAGTAATGTCCCATGCTGCTTGTACATTGATATCAACACTCGCTCTTCCTGCTTGTCCTTCTATGGTCTGACCATTATTTGATAATCCCCATTGCTTTGCAAAGTAAGTATCGTTTGACAATGCATTGATTGATATCTGATAATCAGGTTGAGCATATTCGACATTTGGGTCTTTTAGTAATTCTTCTATTATTATGTCTATAGTGTCTCTTGTATCCGTAATGTCTTTGATATCCTTGATATCTTTGATGTTTTTATTATTTTTAGTGTTTTTAATATCTTTAGTATCCATGTCGTCATTAAGGTCAATTTCTATCAATTCTATTTTATGGTTTTTATACTTTTTCTTTAAGTTTAATTTATCTAGCTTTAATTTACTTTTTACATTTGCTATTATTGTATCACTTTTTGTATCATCTTTGTATTTAACTAATATATTTTGTCTTTCCCGTGCAGAATGTCTAAATGTTCTTGAATCTAAACGTGATTCTGGACTTGCAACCACCGTATCTAGCATGGATGCCATCATACTTAATATGAGTCCTGCAACCAATAATATCTTTGAAAATCGATTTACTAGCTTTATCATTTCGTATCCTCCTTAGTTTATCGTATATGTTACATTTGTTTGTCCACTTATTTTTGAATTAAATTTGATAACATTCACAAGTCCTGTAAAGCTTTGACCATCTATTACTGATGTTTTGAGTGTAAACACCAGTGTACCTAAAATTGGTTCACTTATGCTTAGTTCTGTATCTTTTATATCTCCCATGGTTGTGTCTGCATCTGATGTGGTTGCACATAGGTCTTCAATATCAAGTTGGTCTGGATTATATATTACTGTAAATGTTCTTGCATTTAAGTTTTGTATATCGCTTGCTGTCATGACTATCACAGCATCATCTCCTGAAACTACGTTAGCTGTGTATGTTACACTTGCTGTACCTTGTGGTGGTGTTTGCTGATTTGTTGCTAATGTCATTGCTGATAGAACGCTGCTATAGCTTCCTGCTTGACTGTCGCTTACTGCTCTTACTCGGAATGTATGTGTGCTACTTGCATCTAACCCTGATATTGTGTATATATTGTTAGTTACATTTTGTGTTGTCGTATCATCTATCTCTATATCATAACTTGCTGCACCATCTACTGTATCCCATACGAGGCTAATTGTGTTCATTGTAGGTGTTGCTATGATATTTCCTGGTATACTAAGTGGTGGATTTTCTAGTGTTGTTGTAATCACTTGATCGCTCCATTCCCCTACACCTGAACTATTCACCGCTCTTACTCTGTAGGTGTACTCAGTGCTTGCAGTTAATCCTTCGTGAGAGTATGTGAGCCCTCTTGAGTTTCCCACTACATTGCTGTTTTCTTCTATTTCATAGCTTGTTGCTCCTATTACTTTATCCCATGACATAGTTATCGCATTATTTGTAGGAGTGATTTCGATGTTTTGTGGTACTCCTATTATATTTCCACCTACTGTAACTGTAATACTTGGGCTCCATGAGCTTGTTTCTCCATTTATGGTTGATCTTACTTTGCAAACAAGCACTGTACCAACTGTTAAACCTAAGCTAGTATATGTTGCATCTGTTACAGTTTCAACTCGTGTATCACTTGTTCCGTCACCATTCACTTGTTCTATGCTTAAATCATATCCTGTTGCATCAGTTACTTCACTCCAAGTAAGATTTACACTATCACTTGTTGCGGTTGCTGCAAGATTTGATGGTACTTTAGGATCAAGAGCCTTCGTATGTCCTATCACTTGATTACTCCATACACTCTTACCTCCACTGTTTACTGCTCTCACCATGTATGTATGTTCAGTGTCTGGTGTTAATCCTGTATCTACATATATTGTTCCTGTTCCATTATTGATGATGTTACCATCTACACTTACCTGGTATGTTGTAGCATCCTCTACTTCATCCCATATTAATTCTATGGAAGTTATGTTCTCGTCTACTTCTACATTTGTAGGCACACCTGGCACTGTTATACGTGTTAGTTTATTATTTTGTGAACTCCAATCACTTGTAGCTACATCATTCTTTGCCCTAATACTATATGTATGTTGCTCTCCTGCAGTTAGTCCACTTACAGTAGTTGTTGTGTTTGATGTATTTATTGTAACACCATCTACGTTAACATCATAACTTGTTGCATTATTTACTTCACTCCATGCAAGTGTCATACTTGTTGCTGTACTAGTTGCTGTGATGTTTGATGGTATATCTAGTTTCGTTACAGCTGTAAGTGATGTACTCCAGTCACTGTCTCCACCTGCATTCGTTGCTTTTATTTTATATGTATGCTGCTCTCCAGAATTTAAACCTGTGTGAATATAGCTTGTAAATGGACCAACACTTGTTATAATTTCACCATCATCCACATTAACTGTATAAGTCATTTCAGATACACCTGTCCATGATACTGTAATTACGTTGTTGATTGATGTACTTGTTAAACCTATTGGTGTTTCTGGTGGTGGTACAAGTGTCGTACCTGTTCCTGATGAACTTTGAGTTACTGTTCCATCACCACATTTAGCTACTATGCTAAATGTATACAGTGTATTGCTAGATAGTCCTGTTGCTACCATTTTTTTGTTATTTAATGTAATCCACGTAGGTGTTGTTGTTAATTCACCTGTCTGTGTAACATAATTCGATCCCGTTGCAATTTGATACTCAGTATCTGTTGGATTGGTATCGTTTGCATTAACAGTAAGTGAAGTTGCTGTCGCATTAGATACAGTTACCGAAGGCATAATCGCTTTCGTCCATATCTTTTGTGTTTGGCTTCCGATATGTCCTACACTATCTTGTACATCTAGCTCTACCGTATATTCTTTATTTGGCAACAAAGAATTTTGTGTATAGCTTGCCTGATTAACCCAGCTAGAGTCATTTGAACCCACCGTGTATCTATATGGGTAGGTTGCTAGCCCTGCTATATTGTCGGTTGCTGAAGCATTTAATGTTATGCTATTAGTAGTCGATGATGGTGTTAATGTGATAGTTGGTGCTGATTTATCGACTTTGAAGCTTATTGTAGTTGTTACTGGAGTTGACATCCAGTCTGAAACTTCATATTTGATAGAATGTGTTCCTTCTGAAAGAGTGTTCATATTGAATGAATTAAACGCTACATCTTGAGGAGCTGTTGTATCCATAGCACTTTTGGCATCACGTGCTGTTGTTTCAGAATCTATGTAATATTTACAACTAAAAACATCATCATCAACATCACTAACTGTTAATTGTGGTATAAATGCTGTATCATTTTCAGTAAACACTTGACCTGATGTAGGTGTTTTTGCAACAATTTGTGGCATTACATTTGTTATTTGAGTTGGATATGTTACTATTATTGACTTTCCTATTCCTAATTGTCCATATTCATTATTTCCCCATGTCCATACTGTTCCATAATTTTTTAACGCTATTGTATGTAGATATCCACTTGCTTCTTTTATTATTTCACTTAGCATTCTTACTTGTACTGTAATAGTTCTATCTAAAGTTGTACCATCTCCTAGTTGTCCATAACTATTACTTCCAAATGTCCATACTGTTCCATCGCTTTTTAATGCTACAGTATGCTCTTCTCCTCCTGATATCCCTATTATTCCTGCTAATTCACTTACTTGTGCAGGAGTATTTCTTTGAGTAGTTGTGCCGTCCCCTAATTGGCCATCCATGTTTTGCCCCCATGTCCACACTGTTCCACCACTCTTTAGTGCTACTGCATGTAATCTTCCTCCTGAAATTGCTGTTATTCCATTTAACTCACTTACTTTTATTGGTGTGAGCTTATTTGTAGTTGTCCCATCTCCAAGCTGACCACTACTATTTTTCCCCCATGTCCATACTGTTCCATCATTTTTTAAGGCAATTGTGTATTCACTTCCTGATGCTATTGCAATTACTCCTGTTAATCCACTTGCTTGTACTGGGGTTAATTTTTTCGTAGTTGTACCATCTCCTAATTGACCACCACCATTATATCCCCATGTCCACACTGTTCCATCATTTTTTAAAGCTACTGTATGTTGTCGTCCAGCAGCTATTGATGTTATACCAATTAATCCACTTACTTTCACTGCTGTTGTTCTTTGTGTAGTTGTACCATCTCCTAATTGACCACTACTATTATATCCCCATGCCCATACTGTTCCATCGCATTTTAATGCGGCTGTATGTAAATATCCACCTGCTATTGCTGTCATTCCAGTTAGTCCAGTCACTTGTACAGGCATTGATTTATATGTAGTAGTACCATCACCTAGTTGTCCATAACTATTACCGCCATATGTCCATAATGTACCATTACTTTTTAATACTACTGTATGTTTATCTCCACCTGCTATTGCTGTTATTCCACTTAATACACTAGATTGAATCGGAAGTTTATATCTTTTCGTACTATATCCAAGTTGATCATAGTCATTATAGCCCCATGTCCATACTGTTCCATCATTTTTTAATGCTACTGTATGGTCATATCCAGACTTTACTGTTATTATACCAGTGAGACCACTCGTTTTTACTGGAGAATATCTGTTTGTAATTGTACCATCCCCTAGATCACCATATCCATTAAATCCCCAAGACCACACTGTTCCATCACTTTTTAGAGCCGTTGTATAGTCTCCTCCTCCTGAAATTGCTGTTATTCCTGTTATGCTGGTTAATTTATATGGAGTTGTTCTATTTGTTATAGTTCCATCTCCTATTTGACCAAATCTATTACGTCCAAAAGTCCATACTGTTCCATCACTTTTTAAAACTATTGTATGCTTATCTCCACATGATATTGCTGTGATTCCAGATAAACTACTTACTTGTGCAGGAATACTCCTACTTGTAGAAGACCCATCTCCAAGTTTTCCATAGCTACCACTTCCCCATGTCCATACTGTTCCATCAGTTTTTAGTGCTACTGTATGTGTATCTCCTCCTGCCACAGCTTTTACTCCTGTTAAATTACTTACTTTCACTGGAGTTATTTTTTGTATCGCTGTTCCATCTCCTAGCTCACCATCAACATTAGTTCCCCACGCCCACACTGTACCATCACTTTTTAATGCGATTGTATGGTCATATCCAGCTTCAATTGCGGTTATTCCAGTGAGACTACTAACTTGTACTGGGGTTGTCTTATTTATAGTTGTATTATCTCCTAATTGACCATAACTATTACCTCCCCAAGTCCATACTGTTCCATCGTTTTTTAATGCCACTGTGTGGGATCTCCCTGCTGCTACCCCTGTTATTCCACTTAGTCCAATTACTTGTACAAACCTACTTCTTCTGAGATTAGTTCCATCTCCTAATTGACCAAAGCCATTGCTTCCAGATGTCCATACTGTACCATCATTTTTTAGCATTACAGTATGTTCAACTCCTACTGCTGTCTTTGTAAATTGTGTGATTGTATCTGCTTGCACCTGAGTAGGCGTTATTATTCCTAATATAATTGTAAATAAATACACTATTGCAAATAAAAAACTTTTGATTCTTATTTGTTTTCTCATCCTTTGAAAACCTCCAGTTTATTTTTATAAATTTATGAATTACTTTTTTTAAACTTTGGTATTATTAATTCTTTAATTTTATCATTGTCAATCCCCCCCTTAGCAGTAATAAAATCTAAAATTACATTATTGTATCAAATTTATTACAAAAACTTTACAAGATATTCTGCTTAAATATAGCATTTTTCAAGATTAATTTCAATAGTTTCGTTATTAAGTGTATGATTTTGTAAGTAAACAGTGTGACTCACAGTACAGTATCACCATTTACTACGAAAATCGTACATTTAATACAAACTTTTTTGAGTATAATTTAAGCAATAAAAAAGAGGGACCAACTCTAAACTTTCACTAGAGTTAATCCCGTAAATTATATGTATCAAAGCTTGTACATATTCAATTTTATATTCCCTTTACAATTCCAAAGTAGTCGCATTTATTTTAGTAATAACTTTCCTCTGTTTTATCATCTCTTATCCCTTTAAACACCGGAAATCTAAGACTAATACCACCTTTTTCATTTTCGCTTTCCTCAAAATATTGCACTTCTATAATTTTTCCTATCATACTTTCTTTTTGTTTCCAAATTTCTTCTCTATCTAAATCTGAATAGCCCCCACCAACTTTAACTCGATATCCCTTATAATCGACTATTAAAGCACCTAGCATTCCTTCATATTTATTTTCCCCTTCTTCATATCCAGTAACTTTTAAATCTACCGATTCCATTGCTTTAACTTTCAATAAATGTCTAGTTCGTTTACATTCGTAAGGAGCATTAGCTAAACTAACCATAATACCTTCCTGTCCTTTACTTCTAGCTTCTTCTAGTAATACATCTACTACAGTTTTATCTTCACCTTTATAAATAATTGGTACATTAATTAGATATTCAAAATTATTAGATTCAATTATTTCTTTCAACATATCTTTTCTTTGCCAACATTCAATATTTGAAAACCCTTCTTGAAAATCCGAAATAGGTATCATATCAAATATGTGAAATTCTATACCTGTTTTTTCACCTTTGCTTTGAGAAATTTTTACAGTTTTTCTATAGAGAGTTTTACTATCTAATTCTTCAGTGTTCTTTGCTAAAAGTTCTCCATCATAAACTTGATTATCTATTAAATCATCTGCTTCTAATAATATCTCAACTAATTCCTCTATAGGTTGTCCTTGACGACTAAATATTGATACTACTCCATTATCTTTTATTAGTAGACATCTTACTCCATCTAGTTTTTGAGTGACTATTAGCTCTCCTTCTATTTTATCTTTATAATTTTTATATTTTTCAGCTAGCATTACTTCAAACATAGGAATAAACTTATCTCCAAATACCTTATTTATAGTTTTTGATGTTATTCCTATTTTCAAATCTTTAGTTATTATTTGTTTATAGAACTTTTGAAGTTCTATTGGTTGACTCGCAACAAAGTTTTGAACTACCAAAATATCTTCATCTTTACCTGTATTATGAGTTCTTAAATATTCTAATATGTTAATTGTTGAATCATAACTTGCATTTATGTTATCCATTTTTTTATTGATTTTTTTGCCCGACAACCCTGTTACTATGTACGGATTATAAACAAATTCTAACAATTCTTTTAGCATCTCATTTTCAATGTTTTGTAATAATATATTTTCTTTTTCATTTCTACTACTAGTGTTTTTTATATCCGATAAAATTTTAAATACATTCTCCATATTAACCCTCCTAGTTATAATATATTTGTTATATCTTAATTATATTATCAAACAAATCCTTATTTTTAGTTATTATCTCCTCGCTGCCTGCTACGCATATTTTACTGTTTTTAAGCACATCTTCTATCATATCTGCAAAATTTCTTAGGTCTTCTATTGTAACATTTACAATTTCTTCAGCTTCTTTCTGTAGAACTTCGAATTTCAAGTTGCTCATATATCTGTCTATGGCCTTTTCTCCTCTTCCATAAGGAGTATTTCTCTTATCTTTAAATTGTCTTATTATATATCTTTCTATTTCATTGTCAGTTAATGCTATGTTTTTCAAAAAGTCAGGTATCCTATCAAAAACCTTTAATGTCTCCATGAGATTAATCCCACTTCCTGCCAAAAAAGTCATACTTCCATTGACTGTGAGTTTCATTTCAACTCTATATGCACCGTTATTTTCTCTTACTTCTTTCCAAAGAAATTCTCTATTTATAATATCTTTAAGAACATCCATCTTTATGTTATACTCATACCCTAGTTGCATATAATTGCATCCTTTTACCACAGCAATATTATTGCTCATTAGCATTATTGCCTCGTTACCACCAGTCATATCTAAATTATAATTGACCTTTGTGTATTCTCTACTCGGAAGCTCATCTATAAATTTTTCCATGCATGTTTTGACTCTAATGTATACATTTTCTTGACATGTTATGCCAATTATAAGTTTTTCTCTGTTAAATACTGTTGTTATCATGTCCCTAATATTTTCTATAAGTTTATCATACATATCATTAAAATTATTATTTAATTTAAAAATTTCATTATAAAAGTCGATACCCGCTAGCTTGTCCCAATATCTATACATGTCAGTAAAACATTCCATAAGCCTATTCTCTGCTATTGATGCTGAATTTTTATTCATACCTCTATATGTGTTTACACACATAGTATTTACTATTTGTTTAATCAATTCTTTATCGTCCAATTTTATGTTTTTTATAATCTCCATAAATATGCTGAGCATATCATCCAAATTATACTCTAGTCCACTACTTTGTAATACAAATTTATACTTTGCATCATCACATTTACCATACATATTAAAAATTTTGATATATCTTCTACTATTTCCTGATTTAATACTTATAACATTATCCAACTCTTTTTGTGAGTAATTTAAAGTTCCCATTTGATTAAAAATTTCTTTAAACACATTCACGGCCATTAGTTTATCCAAATCTAAATTCATAATATCGAAGTTCAAGTTATAATACACAATTTCGCCTGTTTTATCAGGATGAAATAAAAGTTTTACACCTTTATATTCGTCTTCTTTTAACTCGAAATTCTCAGGTTGCAAATCAACATCAGATATTGTTACGCTTGGAATGCTCATATCTGATGTTTTTCTTATTTCTTGTTGATAACATTTGTGCTTGATTATGTCTTTTTTAATTTCTTCTACTCTTTCACATGAAAATCTTGTCTTTATTTGAAATAGTTTATTTATCTCAGTTTTTTTAGGTTTATATATTATTTTAACATTGTTTTCATTATTTAGAAAATACTTATTTATTCCGTTTTCTATAAATCCATTATCGAGTTCATTCTTTATATCATTATGTATGTTTTCCTCTAACTTTATGCTTTCAAATGGTGATTTGCCATATAACCAATTATGTATTATTTCATCGTAATAATGGGACCCCATGATACTATTTTTATTATTTTTTCTGTTAAACTCAACTCTTGCCAAAAAGACATCTGTCATTTTCTTTGCAATACCATTTTTACTTGTATCAATTAAAGTATTTTGAATTAAATCAAAAAAAGATTCACCCCTTTCTTCATCTATATTATTCAACATAAATGTATTAATAAATTGATTATATGATTTTGTATCTATTCGTGAGTTGTAAAATAAATCTTTTTTCCTCAATGCTTCCAAAATTGGAGAACCACCATAGTTATATAAAAAAGCATTCAACAAATTCAAATCATGATTTGTTCTACAAGTACTTTCTTTTATCATATAACTTAAACTATAATAATTTTTATTTTTAATATCATCATTAGTTGGATAGTAAAATTCCTGAATTCCGTTTATATTTATATCTCCTTGCAGAATTTTCCCATTATTTATTGTCTTTTTTGTATAATATTTCAAATATTGTTCATCAATAAAGTCTAACTCTCCTAGAATGTCCTCTTTCCCAGATAAAAATATATACATATTAGATGGATGGTAGTAATCTTTATGAATTTTCAACATATCCTCATTGGTAGACTTCACCATATTTTCCAATTTTCCACCTAATGAATATTTATAGTTAGTGTCACACAAACAAATTTCTCGTATTTTTTGACCCATTAAATCAGGTGGATTTATGGCAATATCTTTCACCTCATTATAAACTATACCATTATAAAAGATCTTACCATCATTATCTAAATCATATCTCCATCCTTCTTGCTTAAATATATTTTCATTTATATATATATTGGGGTTAAGTAGCGCGTCCATATATACATCTAATATATTATGAAAGTCTTTTTTATTCATACTAGAAAAAGAATATTTTGTCTTATCTAGATAAGTTGATGCCCTCAAGCAAGTGTATAGTGACGACTTCTTTAATTCATTAACTACATTTTTTTCCGGATATTTTTTGGATCCTCCAAGAACACAATGCTCAAGTATATGTGTTAACCCCTTATTGTTTTTTGGCAAAGTCTTAAATGTTATCGCACAATAGCTCTCAACATCATCATTTTTTATATACACAAATTTAGCACCTGATTTTACATGCTCAAAATGGTATCCCATTACTTCATAATCTTCCAGATATTCTTCTTCTATCATCTTAAATCCATTTGGTAGCATATGTTTTACATCCTTCCATTCGTTGTTTCTTTTCATGCAAATTATAACATATTGTTTTCTTTACTGCAACACATAAAATAAAAAGAAAGCATCTATATTAGCATGCTTTCACATATTAACTATATAAATTAATATCAAGATTATATATTTTTTTTATTACTTATTTAAACCAGCAAAGAAACTTATGTGTTAATGTTTTAATATATTTACTTCTCCATCTTATCGATGTAACTCGCAGCACTCAGCGCTGCCACTAGTCCTTCTCCAACTGCCTTAGCCACTTGGAATGGTTTTCCTGTGCAGTCACCTGCAGCGAAAATACCGGGCATGTTTGTTTCCATATTTTTGGTTACCTTTATCACATTACTCTCAACTTCTAACCCCGAAATTAGTTTTGATACAGGAGTTGTTTGTCTAAGTATAAATACACCATCTAGAGTTATTTCTCCGCCACTATGCTTCAGGCTCTTTACAATATCCTCACCACATATCTCTTCAACTTTAGCATCTATATATTCAATATTATCTTCCTTCAAGTTATGTTCTTTATTGTTTATATAATATACTTTCTTTGCTAGTTCACTTAGAAAATGTGCTTCTTCATCCGAATCATTACTTTCTCCTATAACTAGTACAGTCTTTCCCTTATAAAGATTTCCATCGCATGTAGCACAGTAGCTAACACCTCTACCTAGATAGTTTTCTTCACCTTTAAATACTTTACTTTTAGTAAGTCCTGTTGTGATGATTATTGTTTTTGTATCAACAAATTCATTATTAAAATTAATGGTGTAATGTCCGTTCATGTCATATATCTCTAAAACCTTTCCTTCCTCTATTTCAAGTTTGACCTTTTTTGCATGTTTCATGAATTTGTCCAACATTTTTTCACCAGTCACCTTGTGGAAACCTAAATAATTATCAACTCTTTCAGCTTTAAATAAGTAACTTGTATTAATATTATTCCCAAATACCTTTACATTTTTATTTCTAATCTTCGCGTTTATTCCAGCTGATATTCCAGCTGGTCCACATCCTATTACTGCTACATCAATCATGTTCTTCACTCCTTTGTAAGTGGTATATCTGATATTCTAATCTCATTCTTGCATAATTATTCTTTATTGATAGTATACTAAATTAAAATGATTTTGTAAAGAAGGGGATTTAATGAAAATAATTGGGTTAATCGAAGACGGTGAGGGCTCCGACACTCTTGTCACGCTATATAACATTTTAAAAAGTTTTTTTAAAGTTAAAATCGTAGTATCTTTCAAAAAAATATTGAAAGATACAAATTGCAATACCTTGGATGCATATTTTTCACATTTAAAATCCGAATCAGTAGATTTAGTTATTTTAAAACTAAAGTCTAGTGAAGTATTTCATAAAGAGCTAGAAAAAATAAGTTTTGACTTTTTGCTTTTAGCTGATACTAAAAAATTTTTAAATACACAATTTATTGTTGCTAATCATTTAATATACAATTATGATAATTGCGTTAAAACGGATTTTATTAAGGAACAACGTTCTATCAAATATTCATATGGCTTAAGCTATAATGCAGACTTTTTCCCTTCTAGTATAGAAGAAAACTACACATGCAACAAAATAATGCTTTGCATCAATAAGAGTATTTCTACCTTGTCTGGCAAGACGCTCGAAGCACAAGAATTTTTAATAAAAACGAATATTTCTGTGGAAAGCAAAATATATAATATATTAGCATCTCTTCTTTGCTGTCTACTGCTAGATGTAAAACTAAATGATTTGATAACGCAAGTCGAATTACTTCTTAAGGAGGAAAAAATACATGCATAACAATATTGTTAAACTTATCGGTCAAGTGATATCAGCACCTGTATTTAGTCATTCATCATATGAAGATAATTATTATATCTTCAATTTATCTGTTAATAGATTAAGTCAAACAAGTGACATAGTACCCATTATAATTACATCAAAAAAGTTCGATCCAGCTACTATTAACTCCGAAGACAAGGTTAGTATTTATGGTGATTATAGATCATTTAATTTTCATTCTGAAGATACAACACACCTTTCATTAAACGTATTTGCAAAAAAAATTGATTTTTGTGACTCAAAGGATACTCCAGATTCAAATGAGGTTTTTTTGAATGGTTACCTATGTAAACCACCTATATTCAGAAAAACTCCCCTTAATAGAACCGTTTGTGATGTACTTCTTGCTGTTAATAGACCTAACAGAAAATCTGACTACATTCCTTGTATTGTCTGGGGAAAAAATGCTGAATTATGTAAAGATTTAGTCACTGGTACCAACTTAACTATAAAAGGAAGAATACAAAGTAGGAGCTATCAAAAAAAGACAGAAACCTCATACTCAGAAAAAACTGCATACGAAGTATCCGTTTCATTTATAGAAGTGTTAGATAAAAAGCCAGAATAAAGTGTCGTGCCTTATATGTGGCACACTTTATTCTGAGTATACCTTCTACTCTTCATACACAATACTTTTTATAATTCTATCATATCCAGCCTTGGTATTTACAAATATTTCTTTGGCTATATATAAATAATCTTTAGGATTAGTAAGTGAAGGACTATAATGTGTTAGCCATAATTCTTTAACATCGGCCTCTTTTGCCATCTTGGCTGCTTCATAAAACATCATATGTTTTCGATCTATCGCCTTATTTTCCTTGTCTTTTTCTGCATACATTCCCTCGCATACAAATAAATCAGAATTTCTTGCCAAATCAACTATATTATCTGTAGGCCTGCTATCTGTACAGTAGCTTATTTTAAATCCTTTTCGACATTCGCCCATAACCATACTAGGAGTGTAAAGTTTATCTTCATATGATACTTCTTGTTCGTTTTGAAGCATATTCCAATAATTCTTAGGCAAATCAAGTTTGAGTGCTTTCTCTATATCAAATTTACCCAATCTTTCTGTTTCAATGCTATATGCTAAACATGGAACCCCATGCTTTGCCCCGCAAGTTTTTAAGATATACTCGTCTAGTCTCAACTCGCATACTTCATCAGTATTTATTTCTTTATATATTATATCAAAAGGTAGCTCACTAGCTATAGTTCTTAATGCACTTACTACCCTCTCGAGTCCTGTAGGACCCACTAACGTCAAAGGTTCCGTCCTCTCAGAGTTTCCGAGTGTGAGTAGCATCCCAGGCAAACCACTTATATGATCCGCATGATAGTGTGTAAAACATATCGTATCTATATTTTTAAATCCCCACCCTAATGACTTTAGGCTTATCTGAGTCCCTTCACCACAATCTATAAGCAGCATCTTACCTTTAAATCTAACCAACATAGATGACAACCACCTATTCGGTAGTGGCATCATTCCACCTGTACCAATCAAACATATATCAAACATAATTTATTCCCACTCCCTTTATACTATTAACAATTATTATCCCCCCATTCTACACTAAAACCAGAAAAACTTCAAGCATTTTATTTGCTTGAAGTTTTTCTGGTTTTCTATTTCTCTATTTCTCTATTTCTCTATTTCCACTTCTCTTGAAGTTTCATTCCAATTTACTTTATACCCTATCTTTTCTAACTCTCTCACCTTTATATAAGTTCTATCATTTACTATAACGCCTTCTAAATACACATTTTGTCCGTCAACTGCTACATAAGCTTTCTTTGATGCATCGTCCCAATTAATCTCATCCCCAAGTATTTCTACTACTTTTCTAGCTGGTAAATAAGAGAAATCATTAATTACCTTTATATCTAGGTTTTCATACCCTAAAGTAGGAACTTCAGATATAGTTTGATTATATCCACCATGATCTATATTAACTCTTAGTTTCTGTTTTGCATATTTCTTTATATCTTTCGCATTAACTACTCCTTCTGTAGGAACTATTATGTTTAGGCTAGATGATTTTTTAATATTAGATGTAGCTACAATACTAATATTGCAATCATCTTTTATCATTTCTGTATTTCCTGTCTGCTGTAATATCGTATTAATCGTTGGTGTAAGATTCATTTTAAAACTAAACTCATCTGTATATGTTGTGCTATTTTGTTTTGCTAATGAATATTTCATTAATATGCTCTCAAGAATAGGTTTAATCTGTTCGCTTTTCATCATCTGTTTTGACATTTCCATTTGTGATATTGCAGTATCTTTGTTTTCTTTCAAACTTTGTCTAGATTCATTAAAGCTTCCTATAATTTCTTCTCTCGAGTCCCCAATATTTAGACTTTTAAGTTCTTCATCTGTAAGTGTATTTAAAAGATCTACAAAAGCATCTGCAAAATCATCATAATTATTTATCAAGTAAATAATTGAATCAAATGCTACATCCATCATTTCCTCACCATTCACACTCATACTATAACTATCTGTTCCTATTTTTTCTACTTGATTAGTTGTTAAATCTTTAAATACAACTTGTATTAGTTCATCTGCAAACGCAATATATTTATCCGTTAATTTTTGGTCAGTACCTATATTATATTTAAGACCACCCAGTTTTGAATTATCTAAATCATTTAAATCTATCATCATATATTTCATACTCTTACCTTTAATATTTAGAAGTTCATCTGCTTTATATAATCCACTATCTGATAAGTAGCTTACAATTTGTTCTATATTTATATATACCTTTTCACCCTTTAATATAACTGTTGTAAATGCTTTCTTTTCACTCGTTTTCTTTGTAACAACATTTATTTCTATTGTACCTTCTATATTATCTTTATCATACTTCACAAGAAGTTGTATACTATTTTCTTTCAAAAACACTCTTATTTTATTTAATACTTCTTTTTCTTCAGTTGTTAACTCCATTCCTAGTTTTTCACCTTGTTTATCAATTAAATCAAATAATTGTTCTGCATCAATATCAATATTTTCATCGCCTTCAAGAACACTAATTTCACTAACTTCTTTAGTTAAATTCCATAGTCCTAACTCTTCTTTTGTACAACCTGTAAATAATGTTACCATCATTACCATTGCTAAAAACAAACTTAAAATTCTTTTCATATTTATATCCTCCGTTTTAAATTGAATTCACAATTACATTATGAACTGTGATTTTATATTACTCCACTGTAACTGATTTTGCTAAGTTACGTGGTTTATCTACATCATGTCCAAGCAGTATCGACATATGATACGCTATTAATTGCTGTGGTATATTTGCAAGTATTGAAGTAAATATCCACTCTGTATTTGGTATATAAATAACATCATCTGCTACATCCATTATTTCTTCTTTTCCTTCTAATGTGATTGCTAATATTTTTGCTCCTCTTGCCTTCACTTCTTTTAGGTTGCTCATTGTCTTTTCAAATAAGTGTTCGTCCGTTGCAATACCTACAACCAAAGTATTATCATGTATTAATGCTATTGGACCATGTTTTAATTCTCCTGCTTCATAAGCCTCGCTATGTATATATGCAACTTCCTTTAATTTCAAAGATCCTTCTCTTGCCACTAAATAGTCAAGTCCTCTTCCTATATAAAACACATTGTCACATGTCTTATATTTATTTGCTATTTCTTTTATTTTATCTTCACCTTTTAAAATTTGTTTTATATTATCACTTATTGCAAGAAGTGAGTTCCTAAACATAATAAATTCTTCTTCCGAAATATAACCCTTTTGTGTTGCAATATAGCATGAAATCAAATACATAGCTATAAGCTGTGCTGAGTATGCTTTTGTTGATGCTACTGCTATCTCAGGTCCAGCAAGGGTATATAATATATCATCACATTCTCTTGCAATGGTACTTCCAACTACATTTACTATACCTATTGTTCTTGCTCCTTTTTCTTTTGCAAGTCTAAGTGCTGCAAGTGTGTCAGCAGTTTCTCCTGATTGCGATATTACTATAACAAGTGTGTTCTTATCTATAATAGGATCTCTATATCTAAACTCTGATGCTACATCAGCAACGACAGGTATTCTAGCAAGTCGCTCAATTAAATACTTGCCCACAAGTGAGGCATGATAAGCGGTTCCACAGGCAACCATATATATCTTATTAATTTTGTCTAATGCCTCTTTATCTAAGTTTATACCATCTAAATTAATAGTTTTGGCATCAACCTTTAACCTTAAAGATAAATTATCTTTCACAACCTTTGGTTGCTCCGCTATCTCTTTTGACATGAAGTGTTCATACCCATCTTTCTCTGCTGAAACTATATCCCATGTTACTTTGTATACTTCTTTATCTATCTTATTTTTATTAATATCTATAACTTCAATAGCATCACTGGTAATAATAACTATTTCATTATCATTTAAAAGGTATATATCTCTTGTATATTCTAAGATGGCAGGTATATCCGAAGCCAAAAAGTTTTCTCCAACACCGATTCCAGCTATAAGTGGACTATCTTTTCTAACACCTATGAGTTTCCCTGGCTCATCCTTACATATTATAGCAAGTGCATATGAACCTTTCAACTCCTTTAAAGTACTTATAAGTGCATCAACTATATCACCTTTATAATAATAATCGAGCAAATGTACAATGACCTCTGTATCTGTTTCAGAAACAAACTCATATCCAAGATCTTTCAACCTTTCTTTTAACTCAATATAGTTTTCTATGATTCCATTATGTACTGCTACTATTGTACCACTTTTATTCGAGTGTGGGTGTGAATTAATCTCTGATGGTTTTCCATGCGTAGCCCATCTGGTATGACCAATACCAAGTGTCCCCTCAGGTCTTTTTTCCAAAAGTCTTTCTTCAAGATTTTTTATTCTCCCATTTGTTTTCATTATTTTGATATTATTAGAATTATGTACTGCAACACCTGCAGAATCATAACCCCTATACTCTAGCTTTTTTAGCCCTTCTAATAATATATTATCAGATTGTCTATTACCTATATACCCTATAATACCACACATATTTACACCCCTTTTTCAGTTCACTATGATAATGTATTCGTCTTCCTATTTTACTTTTTTACATTAACATTTATCGTAATAAAACCGATTTTTTGTGAATTCATCACGCCTTCTGGAAAAACAATCTCTTGTTCAATTATTTGGCTTTGTGTTATATTTGACAAATCTAAAGGTATACTCCAAATAGAATCTAGTTTATCAATAACATCTTCTTCTCCTGTAACTAATACCTCGGACGGTGATAAAATAATACTTTCAAGTATAAGTGGCTTTCTTAATTCGTTTAACAACTCTGTTTTAAACGTAATAGTTTTATTTTTTACTATTGGTATTTCCACATTAGTTACATTAGCATTTGCTCGTAATCCCATAATTTCATTTTTATTTATATCATAAAATTTTATAAGTACATTTGTTTTCAGTGTTTTATGTAATCCGCCCATATTCACTTCAGCTTTTACTTTATCTATTGAATTTATATCAGAAGATGCTCCATCTACAATAACTTCACTAGGCTTCATCTTTATCTTATCTTTTAAGACTTCATATCCATCCTTAACATTATTTTTAAATTCAAGTTCTATAACCTTACTAATTTCCTTGTTTTCTTCAAGTATTACTTGAACATATTGTGGATCCTTTTGCTCAACTTTGATGTATTCCTTAAATTCGATTGGTAATTCTATTTGAATTTGCATAGAATTAGGATTTTGAGCACCCACTTTTGTATAATTTTGCATATCAACACTCGCACTAATTCTAGAAATATTTTTTCTGAGTCTTTCTAGTGCAAGCCTATTTCCACGAAATTTCACTTTTACCATATCTGTACCTTTATTAGTAACAAGCAAATTATTTTTATCAACCTTCTCCATGTTTGTAAGTTTTATAGGGATGTTTTTTACAGTTAGAGTCTCTATAGGATTTTGTATGTTTATAACTATAAACCATAAAACAATGGCAAGAATTACAGAAAATATCTTCCATAAAAGATTTATACCCGCTATTTTCCTCATGATTTATCGTCCCCTTCCATATCACAACTTTGTTTGTGTTCTTGCTTCCCCTTCCACATTCCAAAATTCTTAAATGGGTTAAATGGAACATTTTTCAATTCAGTTATTAATTGATTTCTTAAACTTTCCCTTTGTATATCATAAATCATCTCGCCATTTTTTACTAGAGATATAGCTCCTGTTTCTTCAGATATTATAACTACAACGCAATCGGATACTTCAGTTATACCAAGTGCTGCTCTGTGTCTCGTACCTAATTTTTTACTTATGTTACAATCAGAAGAAAGAGGCAAATAACATGTAGCAGACGATATTCTATTATTCTTAATTATTACTGCTCCGTCATGTAAAGGTGTATTTTTTTCAAAAATATTCATAAGCATTTCACTTTTTACTTTTGAATCTACAGATATTCCTGTTTCTTCATATTCCTCTAGCTTCACTTTTTCTTCTAAAACAATTAATGCACCTGTCTTCTTTTGTGACATCTGTTTTGCAGCATCAACTATTTCATCTACAACTTCAAGTGAAAGTGCTGTGTACTTTTTATCAGTGTCATCTGCTGAAAACATATTTGTAACTGAATAGCTCGTTCCTAATTTTTCTAGTGCCCTTCGTAGTTCAGGCTGAAAAACAATTACAATTGCTATTATTCCAACTGATATAGTATTCATAAATATCCACATCACTGTATTGAGTTGTAAAAAGTAAGCAATCGCAGCAAGTATAAATATCAGTAATATTCCCTTAAATAAGGTCCATGCTCTAGTAGTTTTTATCCAAATCATAAGTTTGTATATCAAAAATGCCACTACTACTATGTCGATTACATCACGGAAGGTTATCCTTGGCATTTCCATAGCTAATCCCTTAAACTGTATTAAAAAATCTTGAATAGTTTCCATTAAAGTACCCTCCTTAAATCAAAGTACAAAGTTAAAATAATAGTTTAGTTTCGTTTTGGTTCATATTGTTTGAATATTTTTTTAATTGCTTTAAAAATACCATTTGCTGCATTATCTGTATATGAGATATTCTTTAAATTCGCTAATTCAGTTGGATTTGTCATATATCCGATTTCCACAATAATTGCTGGCATTGTTGTGTTCTTTAATACATATAAATCACTTCTTGCTATAACACCTCTATCTTTAGAACCAAGTTCATTTGCAACTGTGCTTTGTACTATTTCAGCAAGTATCTTTGCATCTAGTCCCGAAGCATTTTTAGTACTTAATGGAAAATAGAGTGTCTCAGTTCCAATAGCTTTTTCACTTAGAGTAGCATTATTATGTACACTTACAAAAACATCTGCTTGCACATCTTCAGCTATTTTAGCTCTATCTTGTAGAGTAGGATAATTATCTTTATCTCGAGTAACATAAACTTTTATATTTCCATCGGCTTCAATTAATTCTTCTATTTTTGTTGTAATTACTAGATTTATATTTTTCTCAAATATCCCAGATACCGTTGCCCCTGGGTCACTTCCACCATGACCTGCATCTATAAGTACTATTTTACTATATTTTTGTTTAGGTTTCAATAGTTCTACATAAATATATTTTTCATCTTCATTAATATTACATGCAAATATTGTATTCGAGTATATATCAATAGCTGTGTTGCTCCCTCTTTTTGAAACATTTACTTTACTTATTCTTTCATCATTTATATTTATTTCACCATTTCCAAACTCACTCGTAAAATCTCCTGGAAATGTTATTTGTAAGTTTTTCTGCAAATAATTATCAACTACTTTTATTTGTGATATATCAATTATCTTATCCTTTGGTTTAATTAAAATAATTTTCGTATTTTTTTCATCTTCATTATCATATGTTATATTTTTGTACTCTGCTTCCGTTATTTTTATTTTAACAATATTGTCCCTAAACTCAATATCATACTTCGGTTGTCCTATGGTATCTATAACAAATCTAGTAGTACTTTCTTCAAATTGACTGGTCCTAATAGACTTTATATATTTACTTGTTACACTTGCCTGTTTACTATCAAGTTTTGAATAACTATAAGGAACATCAAACACTATTCTGTCTGGATCTGTAAGTCTAAAAGCTGTTACATTTGTTTTGAGTGAACCTTTAATATATAAAGTTGCTGTTTCACTTTTTTCTGATAACTGCATAGCGTATATCTGATTTTTTAAAAATCTAACGACAATATTCTTTCGATTTCCACTCAAAGACACCTCATAATTATAATTATCTTTTAGCTCAAATACAATTTTAGATTTATTAGGTTCTTTACTAACTTGAGTAGTTGTTATACCTTTTATAAAGAGGTTATCTATAATAGTATATTTGTTAGCATTAAATTCCATGATAGAATTATCAATATCTATGATTAACTTATTGTCAATACGGCTATGTGTTATATTACTTACTCTGTCACTAGCTGTTATAACTAAGTCAATATTTTCATTATCTACTTTTATAAGACTTACATCGTCTATATTTACATCACTGTAGTCCCTTTTGCTTATACTAAAATTCTTATATGTCTCAATATCTTTATCATTTTTCCATTCTAGAGTTGTTTTTGCTATATCGTGTGCTTTTAATATTTCTTCACTAGTAGTATCTGTTTTTATACTTCCACTTGTTGCTGTTTCATTTACCTCTACAATTCTTGTCTTCTCAACCCAATTCACCTTAAACCCTAATCCTTTTGCAACAAATGCAACAGGTATCATAGTTTTACCATTAATAAGCTTTGCAGGAACATCTAGTTCACTGGTTATTTGATTTATATATGCTGTTTTATTATTAATCGTTAGTATTATTGTTTTACTTCCATATATTATGTATACTTGCTTATACTTTTCATCCCACTTCACTTTTGCTCCAAGCTTTTCAAAAACATCTCTAGCTGGTACTAGAGTTCTATCATTTAATATAATAGGTGGCATCTCTGTATCCACTTGTTTACCATTTACCATAAGCTTAATAGGCTTTGCTGTATACTCATGCTTCTCACCATCATATTCCAAACTCATTGCATATGTATATACGCTATTTGAATACATAATAATTAGTAAGATTAATGCAACATATACTCCCCTAATTACATTTTTCACAATTATCAACCCCCGCCTATAATTATTTTTCAGACCTGGATTAATTATATCATAATATGTGCTTTTTTCAAACAAAATATTATATTTTGAAACATGATTGTAACATAAAATATCAGTTCATTCCTTTACCTCCTAAATAGTGGATGACTTACATAAAAAAAGAAACTCTTAACATAGAGTTCCTTCAATCTTGTATTGTACTTTTGTATTTTTGTATTTGTTACATAACTCTTCCCGGTATTATAGCGTTTATAATACCAATTATCAATGCTCCTACTATTGCGCCTATTGCTGATACATTATAGCCTGGTACTATAAATTGAACAAAGTATAGTATTGCAGCTGCTATAACAAATCCAATAATGCCCTTTCCCATAGGGGAAGCATCAATTCCCGTAAACTGTTCAACTAAATAGTCAATAGCTATTATTGCTACAGCAGCAACTAGCAAAGCCCATACCCCTTCTATAGTAAACCCTGGCGTTAAAAACGCTGTTGCCATCAATACTATAGCTGTTATTATAACTCGCAAAAATATACTTCCTAAGTCTGCATTGCTACTTCTGTTGTTAAACTTAGTTTTTTGTTGTTGTTGTTCTGCCATAAAAATCACTCCTATCATAAAATTTATGTAGCATAGCAATTTGCTACCGCTATCATTAACATTTACAAAAGGGAATGATTTTATACAAAATTTTAAATTTTTTTTCTAAATTTCTAAAATATATTAAACAAAAATAATGCTTTTAATACACTCAATCTCATATATCATGCGTACATTCCTTTTATTTTATTTTGATAATCTTCATTTTCCATAAATTCATCAAATGGCACCTGTTTATCAAATACACCTTTTGGTGTAATTTCTATCACCCTATTTGCTATTGTTGTTATAAACTGATGGTCATGTGAAGTAAACATCATAGTACCTTTAAATGCCACTAACCCATCATTTACCGCTTGTATTGACTCCAAATCTAGATGATTGGTAGGTTCATCAAATAAAAGTACATTTGCCTTAGATAACATAAGTTTTGAGAACATACATCTAACCTTTTCTCCACCCGAGAGTACACTCACTTTTTTTAATGCCTCATCCCCTGAAAATAACATTTTTCCTAGAAAGCTTCTTATGAACATATCAGTTTTATCGTTGGAAAAATCTCTTAACCAGTCAACCATGCTCAAGTTTACACCATCGAAATATTTTGCATTGTCTTTTGGAAAATAATCTTTTGATGTAGTAACTCCCCATTTATATGTACCCGAGTCTTGTTCCATTTCACCCATAAGTATCTTAAATAATGTAGTTTGTGCCATTTCATTTTTTCCTAAAACAACTATTTTATCACCTTTATTCAATGTGAAAGAAATATTATCGAGTACTTTTTCTCCATCTATTGTCTTACTAATTCCCTCAACTACGAGTATATCTTTACCTGCTTCTCTTTCAGGTTCAAATCCCACAAATGGATATTTTCTAGACGAAGGTTTTATGTCATCAAGTGTAATTTTATCCAGTAATTTCTTTCTTGAAGTGGCCTGCTTAGACTTTGAAGCATTAGCACTAAATCTCTCAATAAATTTTTGAAGTTCTAGTATTTTCTCTTCTTTCTTTTTATTTACATCCTTTAGCATTTTAAGTGCAAACTGACTTGATTCATACCAAAAGTCATAGTTACCAACATATAAAGTTGCTTTTTGGAAATCTATATCTACCATATGAGTACATATTTTGTTTAAGAAATGCCTATCATGTGATATTACAATGACCGTGTTAGGATAATCTAACAAAAAGTTTTCCAACCAGTTTACAGCTCTAAAGTCCAAGTGATTTGTAGGCTCATCAAGCAATAGTACATCTGGACTACCAAAAAGTGCCTGTGCTAGTAAAACCTTAACTTTCTCTCCACCCTTTAATTCTTTCATTTTCTTTGTAAATACATCTTCTCCTAGTTCCAAACCATTTAAAAGCTTTTCAGCATTGGTTTCTGCATTCCAACCATCAAGTTCTGCGAATTCCCCTTCTAGTTCTGCTGCACGTATACCATCTGCATCTGTAAATTCAGCTTTCGAATAAACCTCATCTTTTTCTTTCATTATATCATATAACTTTTTATGCCCCATAATTACAGTATCTATAACTGAAAACTCATCATATACAAAGTGATCTTGCTTTAGCACCGCCATACGTTTATCCTTTTTTATAGAAACAGTACCCTCATTAGGTTCTATTTCTCCAGATAATATCTTCATAAATGTTGTTTTTCCAGCACCATTCGCACCTATAATTCCATAGCAATTTCCATCTGCAAACTTCAAGTTTACATCTTCAAATAATTTCTTCTCTCCAAATCTAAGCCCAAGCTTTGTAACTGTTATCATAATTATGCCTCCATTATTTCATTTTTATAATTTTTTACTTATCTGTCATCATTTTATTCCCTCTATTAAACCATATTTTTGCTTTTTAGTCAACCTCTTTATAACACATTCACGTTTCATAGCTTCTTGCTTTGTTTCATATTCCTCATGATACATTAACTTTACCGGTAGCCTTCCTCTAGTATACTTAGCACCCATTCCGCTATTATGATCTAATATTCGCTTTTCTATATCATTCGTCCATCCAGTATAGAGAGTACCATCAATGCACTCAATTATGTAGACATAGTTCATATCCATCCCTCACATTTTGAAAGAATTGCGTTCGAAGTAAATAGTAAAAGGAACGGTAACCACCGTCCCCTTTTATTCTAACACACTTGCTTGTAACTAGATTATACACTACATACATCCAATTGTCAATATATAGAAATATGAATCCTTAAGTATTGATTCTTTACTAGCACTTCATACTATTATCTGTATCTCCGTTTATAGTCAATTTTTTTAACTCCTCGAATATATCTAGCAATATAGAGTTTTTTATATTCCCCAAACTCCGTGTAAACACACTTATATTATAACCATAACTTACTGCTTGCATTATGAATTCCAGGTTGTCTACTTCTTTTACAAATATGGCTTCATTCGTTTGATTCATTTCATACTCTTCCCACAGTCTATAATACTCATCTTCCCATTCACAGTATTCTAATACTTTCTTTACTCCTTCATGCTCCATTCTATGTTTATCTTCATCACTAACACCATCCATAGGAGTAAAGTCTCCAGCATATATTTCACCAAGCTCATGCACCATACACATTTTCAAGCAATGCATGGCATCAATATCCAAATCATACTTTTTTATTATAGTATCACATAACATAGCTAAACTAAATGAATGATCTGCAACAGATTCACATTTTATTCTAAACTCCTCACCTTTAAGCTTTATCCATCCTTGTCTATATAGATTTTTCAATTGATTTAATTGAAAGTAAAAACTTATAACACTATTTTCTGATTTGCCTATGATTCTGTCATATGAATGTGTATCTTTCGTGTACATAAATTGCCTCCCTATCTCATATTGGTAGTGTAAAATATTTATAGTACTAAATACTACACTATCCCTTTATATTCAATATATTTTATCAGTATTATCTACATTTTCACTCGCTTCTTCAGTTTTACAACCTCATCCCTCAGCTTTGCAGCCTTCTCAAACTCTAGCATTTCCGCTGCCACTTTCATGTCTTCTTCAAGTCTATCTATAAGCAACCTTATTTCGTCATCATCCATCCTACTCACTTCACTCATTAAACTTTCAACAGACTCATCCTCAGCTACCTTAGCTGCTTGAATGATATCTCTTACCCTTTTTACGATAGTGGTAGGTGTTATATTATTTGTAATATTATACTCTTTTTGTACCTCGCGTCTTCTATCCGTTTCTTCTATAGCGCTCTGCATGGAGTTCGTTATTCTATCAGCATACATGATAACCTTACCATTTATGTTTCTCGCGGCTCGTCCTATATTTTGTATCAATGCAGTGTCTGAACGTAGAAAACCTTCTTTGTCTGCATCAAGTATCGCAACTAGTGATACCTCTGGAACATCAAGACCTTCACGTAGGAGGTTTATCCCAACAAGAACATCAAACACATCAGTACGTAAATCCCTAATGATTTTAACACGCTCTAAAGTCTTAATTTCAGAGTGCAAGTACTGAACTCTAATATCTACTTGTTTCATATAATCTGTAAGATCTTCTGACATTTTCTTTGTAAGTGTAGTTACAAAGATTTTTTCACCTTTTTCTACACGTTTTCTTATCTCGCCTATTAAGTCATCTATCTGTCCAGTGATAGGTCTTATTTCTACTACCGGATCAATAAGCCCTGTAGGCCTTACTAGCTGTTCAACCGTTTGCTCTGACTTTTCGTGTTCATACGCTGAGGGTGTGGCTGATACATATATTATCTGATTTATTTTCTTTTCAAATTCTGTAAAATTAAGCGGTCTATTATCCATAGCTGAAGGAAGTCTAAAACCATAGCCTACCAAATTTTCTTTTCTTGCCCTATCGCCTGCATACATACCTCTTACTTGAGGGATAGTCATATGCGACTCATCTACCATTATCAAATAATCATCTGGAAAATAATCTAGTAGGGTATACGGCGTGCTTCCTGCTTCACGTCCCGACATATGTCTTGAGTAGTTTTCTATACCTGAACAGTATCCTAGTTCCCTCATCATTTCTATATCAAAATTCACTCTTTGCTCGATTCTTTGAGCCTCTAATAATTTATTATTTTCTCTCAGTTCTTTCAATCTTTCTTGCAGTTCTATTTCTATATTTCCTATAGCTGCTTCCATCTTTTCATCGCCTACAACATAATGTGAAGAAGGAAATATAAGAGCATGCTCTCTTGAACCAATAAACTTACCAGTCAGGACCTCTATCTCTGATATTTTTTCTATCTCATCTCCAAAAAACTCAACTCTTATTGCATTCTTTTCAGCTGATACGGGTAAAATCTCTACAACATCACCCCTAACCCTAAATGTACCACGCTTAAAATTAATATCATTCCTCGTATATTGTATATCCACAAGTTTTCTCAGTATCTCATCCCTATCTTTTTTCATACCTACTCTAATTGATAATGATAAGCTAGAATAATCCTCTGGATCTCCTAACCCATATATACATGAAACACTTGCTACAATTATGACATCCTTCTTCTCAAATAATGCCGCTGTTGCAGAGTGTCTAAGTTTGTCTATCTCATCATTTATCTGTGCATCCTTTTCTATAAATGTATCCGTATGTGGCATATACGCTTCAGGCTGATAATAATCATAATAACTAACGAAATACTCAACAGAATTCTCAGGGAAAAATTCCTTAAACTCACTATACAACTGTGCCGCAAGCGTCTTATTATGTGCTATTATAAGGGTTGGTCTCTGAACCTTCTCTATAACATTAGCCATAGTAAAAGTCTTCCCAGATCCAGTAACACCAAGCAAAACCTGATGTTTTTTCCCTTCAACTATCCCTTGAGCTAACTTCTCTATTGCCTGAGGCTGATCACCAGTTGGCTTATATTCTGATACTACTTTAAATTCTAGCATTGTGATTCACCTCATTTTTATTGCATATACCGTTTCCCTTGCATCTGCCTTACCTGCTTATATTTTATTTTTAGATAATTAAGATTTCTATACAATCCCTTTGTTATTTCTTCTTTATATTCTTCAAATTCAAGCATATTCTTTTTTGAAGATATTTCCAATTCCTTTTCTATATTATATGGTACTCTAACTAATTGGAAACCTATACTTGTCTTATTCTCTTTTTTTCCAATACTTCCCTCTATTATACAGTACATCGCATTTGTTGTTTCCTTACTATCTCCATTATATTTTTCATCCAGCACAAGTTCTATTGCATTTCCAACACTTCCTATGTTTACAAGTGTTCTGTGATAAAAATTTTGAAGTAATTGCTCATGTATATCTGCATATACAACAACATCTGCGATTTTGTTAATTGATGTATTGTCAGTTGGCAAGAAGAGTCTTATCTTATCAGTTTCATCATCAATATAATAAGTTTTATTAAAAACATTATCTGGAGATGAATGCATAAACCTAACTAGTCTACCGCTTATGTACATATCGTGTATCATAGGCAAAGATTTGATGTACTTATTTTCTTCTTCTGAAAGCAATGACCTATTCCATATTATCCTTTGTCTCTCTTGTTCACGGTCTTCTTTACCCAGATCTACCTCTGCAAGCCACTTTTCTAAATTTCCAAATATAACAACCTCACATTTGTCTTTAATAATATTTAAAACTTCATGCGCACTAGGTCCTATTCCTATCATATCTCCTAGGCAAAATATTCTATCTATTCCCCTTGACTCTATATCCTCTATTACAGCCTCTAGCGCTGTCAGATTCCCATGTATATCTGCTATTACTGCTATCTTATCCAATTATATCCCTCCACTTCTATTAGGGTAGTGTAAAATATTCATAGTACTAAATACTACACTATCCCTTTTTATTTAATATATTTTATCAATATTATCTTCCCCCTCTTTGTCATTGCGACATCCTAAGACTTGGTTAGTGTATTGTGCAAACCTAGATATAGGGGTCCTCTAGGAGGGTGTACGAAGCAATCTCTCTTTTATTTCTATATTAAATTTTTGACACTATCTTATTATAGTTAAAGTGTCATAAAAAATCAACCAAAAGTTTTTTCTCATTTTGTCCAAAAACAACATTTACTAATAGTTATTTTTACATATTTTCTACAAATTACTTATTTTAGTTAACACACTGACCTATTCTTTACACAAACATCTCCTACCTGCTGTCAAAATAGTAACAAAACAGGGTCAACTTGACCCCATTTATAAAACTATCAATATAAAATCACATTAAATAAAGTCTTAATTGTACTCATCAAATCATTTGGAGAATTATATTCAATAGCATTAAACTTCCAAACATCTTTATATTTGTAAACTTCCCCTACAACACCTGCATTATTATTTATAATGTCACTTTGCATACTCATTGTGAACACTTCTGTTTGTAGTGTTCTGTTAATTAGTTTAAGCGTAATATCAGCAGAACTTTGTTTACATAGATTACTTTTATAAATTGAGTACCCAATAATTAGTTTTGAAATGTTTGCACTGTTTAAATTTATTTGAAATGTTTTTTTATTCTCTGTATTATCAGTAAAACAGTCCACAAAGCATATACTTTTATCAGTATTTTCAACATTGTTATAAAAAATAATCTCCTTTTTATTTATTCGATTATTATTTTCACATACACATACAAAAGTGTCGATATCATATGAATTTTCATTATTGTTTTTGTATGTTATAACTAATTCAAATTTATTAGAAGAACTATTTATTTTACTTATATCTATCTTTTCACCTTTTATCAACTGTTTTCCCAATATTAACTCCACCTTCAAAATTAAAATCAAATTTTACAAACAATATAAATTCTAAAGAAACAGCACTATCTAGTATACTAAATACATTCAGTTCATGATTACCGTTAAAATATATCGAACTTGAACTTACATAAATGTAATTTTTTATAATACTATTTTGGTTAATCATACAAATATTGTTCGAATACTTAGGTGAAAGCAAATTTAGTAGAAACATCTTCACTATTTCCGAACATTTCGAGTTAAACATTATAAAGTTATATATATATTTTCTATTAAACCACCTATCTAAAATGGAACATTCTAGTTCAGTTTGATCACATTCTGCAATTTCTGAATATATATTTTTTTTGATTTTTTCAAATACTCCATCAACATCTTTTGTATTACATTGCTCTATTGCATTTTGAATATCTAAAGATATCAAATATATTTTGAGCAATTCACTGTTTTGGTACACATAATACATATATTCGATCAAATCTGTACACATCTTACTTACAGTTTTAAATATCCTACTTGCCGAATCTGATTCATCCTTTATCCTGAAATATCCATGATATAATCCTTCGAATTCATCAGATACATAATATATATCAAATTTAATATCATCTTTTGGATTTTTAGATTTAACTCTTATTATCTTTATTTCTTTTACCGCTTTAAAAAGATTATTATAAAAGAAGGTATGACTCTTCAATTTTAAATCTGGGTTTTTTAATGATGCTATACAACTTTGTAATTCAAAATGTTGATTTATCAAATTTAGACATTCTTTTTTATCCATTATATCACCTTCATTAATCTCGTTCTACTTATTTACCTCTAAGCTCTAGGAGTTTTTGTTTTTGAGTTGCTTCCATCTGAGTAAGTTCCTTTTCTGCCATCTGACGTTTTTGGCGACCTTCTGAATAAATCTTCATAGATTCTTCTATCGTTTCAATTAATCTAGTGTGTGTTTCCTTTAATGTCTCGATGCTTATAACTCCTCTTTCACTTTCTTTTGCAATTTCAATAGAGTTCATTTTTAAAATATTAGCATTTTGTTTTAATAAATCTTCAGTTGTGTCCGAAACTTTCTTTTGTAATTCCAAAGCTGTTTTTTGTTTATTTAAAGATATTGTTAACGCTATTTGATTTTTCCAGATTGGAATGGTTGTAAGTACACTCGTCTGAATCTTATTTGATAATATCTTATCATTACCTTGGATAATGCGTATTTGGGGCATTGTCTGTCTAGCAATCTCCCTACTTAATTTTAAATCATATATTCTTTTTTCTACTTCTGACAACATTTGTGCAAAATCATTATACTTTTGAATATCTACCATATCTTGAGTTTGATTAGCTTTGCTTTTCAGTTCAACTAACACTGTCTCAGAAAGTTCGTTATACTTTAGCTCTCCAGCAGCTATACACAACTCAAGGTTATGTAAGTATTCAAGGTTTTTATCATATAAGACATCTAATACATTTATATCTCTTATTAACTCTTTTCTTGCTGTGTCTAGTGCAACTACAATATTATCTACAGTCTCAGTGACATTCTCAAGTTTTATCTTCGCACCTACTACACTATTACTAATTGATCTTAAAAATGGAATTTTTGATATAAATGATTTATTTCCATTTAATCCTTCTAGATTAACACCTTTTATAGTAGTAAGTAGTGTGGTAAGATTATCACCAACAACACCAGTGTCCTTTGTTTTAACACCTTCTAAAAGACCGTCTGCAAATTTTGCAATGTTACTTTGAGCTTCAGTACCTATACTTGCAACATCATTAGAACTAGTCAAACTCATATTATCCTTCATTTTGTTTATATTTTCTCTGTCTTCCTCACTAAACTTAGATAAGTCCACCTCTCGTTTGGTTCCAACTGGTACAGCAGGTTCTGCTTCTTTAACTACCTCCACTACCTCAAGAGAATTAGTTTCTTCTTTTATTAGAGATTTTTTTTCATCCCCCTCGATATTTTCTAATAAGTTCTCAAATCCCATAGCAAACAACTCCTTTGTGATGTTTTTAAAAGTCTAATTTTATCAAATCTTGCAGTGTCTTTAAGTCAACACTTAAATCGATTTCTGCTTGTTCTTTTATGTTCTTAATTGCCGAATTCAACTTTTCATTTACAGTTTTCAATGCTTTCAGAAGTTCATTTTTTTGAACTACTGTAGCCGTTATTTCATCAAAATTAGCTAGTATATCTTTTATCATATCTATATATTTTAATAATAACAGCTCTCTTACTGAAATTATACTTTCCATGTTTTTATTGTAAAATTCAATTATAAAATTATAATATGATAAAAACAAAAGTAGATTCGAAAATAAATATTTATCTTTAATTTGATATAGTTTATTTTCTATTTCTTTTAAAGAAGCTTTAGCATTTTCCATAACTATTCTTGTTTGTAATTTTGTATCTTGCTGTGTGTCTGTTTTTTCATTGCTTTCGTTTTCACTCTTTCTTTTAAACATTCCAAACATTTTAATCACACCTCGTATAAATTATTGTACCATTTTTGTTTTTTCATGTCAATCAAAATTTGAACTTATGAAATTTGATTGACATATATACATTTAAATGCTCCTCGTTAGCAGTAAAGTATCAAGTGGTTTATAATTCTTCGCTGGTGCGAGCCATACTTCTCCCGTTCCTGTATATGTCTGTAAAATACCCTCTCCGCTTCTGGCACTACCTATTATTGACTTTGATGATTTTTCAATTTTTGTTTGAATATTTCCCCTTACAACCATTGCAAAATTTCCGTCAACTTTTAATGTTTCATTATTTAATTGATATATTAATATCTCCTCAAAAGGAACATTACTTTCTAACACCGCAACTCCGGTTCCAGTGATTTTTGGTTGTCTAAAACCATCTCCAGAAAATAACCCCGCCAAAACATTTGTATTTGTGTGCACTGATAATGCAATACTGTCTTCGCAACAATAAAACAATCCATCGTCAAGAATTATTTCATCGTTTTGTAGTTCTAAGACATAGTAATAATTATTTGTAGGCTCAAGATATATTTCTCCATTTTTTCCTGTATACTTGGGAGTAACCAAAGACTCACCACTTCCCTTACTAGTAAAAAAACCTTTTAAAGCTGTAGCAACGCTCACTGTTGCATCCATCGTTATCTGACCTTTCATAAATTGCAGAGCCCCAGATTGCATAATTATCGAACCCTCTTTTATATATATCCTAACCTGCCTTAGCTGTTCTCCTGCCCTTGGCTTTGTATATTCTATAACTTCGAAAACTGTACCACTTTTGCCTTCTGATCTATCAATAACCTTTATAGCATTCGAAAAATCTGGATTAAACATTTAAATCACTCCCCTATAATAATATTTTTTATTTAGTTCAAGAAAAAGAGCCTATCACAGCTCTTTAACACTTTCTCTATTGATTATCTCTTTGGTCTATCACATTAATTCATTAATTCTCTCAAAAGATATATTAAGTTGCTTCATACCTATATTGAACATACTTATTTCCTTGTACACTACTGTAATTATTGTAAAATAAGTTATACAAGATATAACAATGTCTATGGATATTTTATTATTAAAATACATCATTGCTAATGACCCATATATTAATAATTGAAATAAAGTCTCTATTATTCCAGAAACAACAAGCATTTTATCGTAATTTATGTTATAAACTATCCTGCTCTTTCTAAAAAATCTTGTAACAACCCTAAGTTTTCCCAATTCCTCTGAATCTGGGTTATCATATAAACTATGAATCCTATTAAAATATTGATCTCCCGATGTTTTCATAGAAGCTACATCTTTTTGTATAGGATTAGACATTACCGTAATACCAAGGTAATATACAAACATATACAACAGCATAATTCCACCAATCATCCAATTAGTAGTTACTGTCACAATAACAGTTATTACAATTAGTTTCAGAGATTTTATTGCAACTTCTATTATCTCATCACCTTTTCTTGTAATCTCAACTATTTCTTTTAATCTTTCATTTATTGAAGTAATCGGTAACTTAACTCCCTTTCTTAACATATTAACAACTATATCTGTCCTAATAATTTCATTTATCATATTTCTCAAGTAATGCAACAAATAAAATTTAATTGCGCTTACAAATATTTCAAGAGCTTTGAAAGTAAATAACAATAAAGTAAAGCTTATTATTTCGTTGTACTGTTTGGTGGTTAATGAATATATAAGTTTACCCAATAATATAGGTTGTGCTACAGATATGGCTATTTCAAAAATTGATAATAAAATTAAACCCGCGTATTTAATTTTATATTTCTTTAAACAATTAATCCATTTTATCGCCAATGCATTTTTCAATCTTTTCATATTTATCCCTCTCAGCCAAAGTTGTCATATGTTTTAAGTTTGCCAATCTTTAGTGTTATTCACTACAGGTTCAGAAAACTTGTTTGTCTTAATCAAGAGTTTTAACTGTATTTTTGCACTAATTCAGAAAGACCTGCATCTGTAGTAGCCTGTCCCATTGCATTAAACTTCCATTCATTTTGGTAACGATATATTTCACCAAATATCATTGATGTCATATTATCATAGTTTTCTGATAAATTAAATTTGCATAATTCTGCATTATTATCAGCATCAATAATTCTTATAAAAGCATTTTGTATCATACCAAAATGTTGTTTACGTTGTACTGCCTGATAAATATTTACTACAAATACTACTTTTTCATAATTTGATGGTACATCAGCCAAATTAACAAATACTTGCTCATCATCACCATCACCAGCACCTGTTAAATTATCTCCCATATGCTTTACACATCCAGTTTTATGCGCCAAGTTGCTGAAATAAATAACATCTCCTTTTTCATTCATCTTTCCACTAGCATTACACAAAATTGCAGATGCATCACAATCAATTGCTTGACCTTTTGCTCCTCCGCCCATAAGACTCCCTAGTAATCCCTTCTTTTCCATAGTTTGAGGTACTTCATCCCAGCCTAAACCTACCATTACTCTTTTCAAACTTGAATTACCCTTTGTTAAATCAACCTTTTGTCCCTTTTGTAAACTAATTGACATATCTATTCCTCCTTGTTTTTTATTGCTTTCCAGTTATTATCTAATAATGGAATTTCAAGCTTTTCTAACTCATTTTAAAACCTTTCAGGTCTCTTATCTTCGTAAAGCGTAAAAGCTTTGCCAATTGCTTCTTGACAGTCGCACAGCAAAGCCTTTATTTTAAATAATTATATTAAGCTACATCTATTCCATAGTTTGCACATAAAGCTTTAAGTCCACCTTGGAATCCACTACCTATAGCATTAAATTTCCATTCAGTACCATTCCTATATAATTCAGCTACAACAACCGCTGTTTCTATAGAAAATTCTTCTCCAAGATCATATCTCATTAATTCAGTGTTACTAACTTCATCAACAAGTCTTATAAATGCATTAGAAACCATTCCGAAGTTTTGTTTGCGTGTTTCTCCTTCATTAATAGTAACAGTAAAACATAATTTTTGAATATTAGCAGGTACCTTTGATAAATCAACTTTAACTTGTTCATCATCACCATCACCAGCACCTGTTAAATTATCTCCTAAGTGAATAACAGACTCGCTAGTATGCTTTACATTACCGTAGAATACGAAATCTCCATCGCTACCAACCTTACTTGTTTCTGTAACTAAAAATGCTGCTGCATCTAAATCAAATGCACTTCCACCATCATATTTATTTGTATCCCAACCTAATCCTACTACTATCTTAGTAAGTCCAGGATTTGACTTTGTCAAATCTACTTTTTGTCCTTTTTGTAAGCTTATTGCCATTGTTAACACTCCTTTTATATTTAGATTTTTTATATAGAACTGTAATATATTTTACAGTTTTATAGTTAGTTTGATTCTTTTGATGTTTTAATTAACTTTCTTATTATATCAACAGGTATAATTGACATTGCAAGTATTATAACTAATAACAATTCGTTTAATGAAAGTCCATAACATCTTAAAATTACGCCTCCAAAATATGTCATTATTAATTGAACTCCTGATATCAATAAAATAATCTTTAAAAAACCTTTATTTTGTGTAATATTTTCTAATAAATTTATCTTTTCTGTTCTTGCATTAAATGCATTGAACACTGCTGCAAATACGAAGAAAGTGAAATATCCAGTTAATAAGTAAGCACTTGTATCACTTGAGCGGAATAGTGTTGCTGCATAAGGTGATAATAATAAAAACATACTAATTATAAAAATCCAGGTACTTCCTACAAATATCGAGCTCCACATATATGGACTTACAATATTTTCATCCCTACGTTTTGGTTTTTCATTCATAAATCTCTTAAGTGCTATCTCTCCACCAAATGCTAATGCAGCTAGTGTGTCCATTACTAAGTTGATCCATAAAATTTGTGTGATAGAAAGTGGACTTCCTAGCCCTAAAAGTGGCGATATAAATGAAACCATAACGGCTGTAACATTAATTGTTAATTGAAAAATTATAAATTTTCGTATACTATTAAAAATTGTACGTCCATAAAGTATAGCTTTCTCAATCGAACTAAAGTTATCATCCATAATAACTATATCACTTGCTTCCTTTGCTACCTCAGTTCCACCACCCATTGCAAATCCTACATCAGCCTTTTTGAGTGCAGGAGAGTCGTTGACTCCATCTCCTGTCATACCAACTACAAGATTTAGTTCCTGAGCAATTTTTACAAATCGACTCTTGTCACTAGGTAAAGCTCTTGCTACAACTCTAATATTAGGTAACATCTTCTTTAGTTTTTCATCTGAAATTTGTTGTAATTCATCTGATGTAATAACAATATCTGTACTATCTTTCAGTAATCCTGCTTCTTTTGCTATTGCAATTGCTGTATCTTTTCTGTCACCAGTTATCATAACCACCTGAATACCGGCATTTTGTACCTCAGTAATTGCTGAAATAGATTCAGGTCTAACTTCATCACGTATACCGATTACTCCCAGTAATGTCCATTCTCCTTCTGGCAAACTACATTCTCCAAGTTCACAATCACTAACTGCAAGCGCCAATACTCTAATTGCACGTTCCGCAAGTTTATCTATTTTTCCTTCTATAGTTTTGAAATCAGTAATAGGTTTCTTATTACCATTATTATCAAAATAGTTTGAACATTTTGATATAATAAGTTCAGGTGCACCTTTAATTAATGTACATTCATAATCACCATGCACTTGGACAGCTGAGTATTTATTTTCACTGTTAAACGGTATCTTATTACTAGTTTCTGCTGTTACTTCTCCACCCTTTCCAGCTACAAAGCCTATGATAGCACGCTCAGTCGCATTACCACCAATTACTTTGATATTTGGATGTGTACCTGTAATCATGGCATCCGTATTATACTGTATACCAAGAGACAATAGCTTACCTAGCTCACCAACTACCTCTGAATGGTTTTTATATTCTTTACCTTCACCATCTACAAAAACAATAGCTTCAAGTTGTCCTTTTGTAATTGTTCCTGTCTTATCACTAAAAAGGATATTTATACTACCCGCAGTTTCAATTCCAGAAATTTTACGAACAAGAACATTATCTTTGAGCATTTTTCCCATATTAATTGCAGAAACAATCGCAATCATTAGTGGCAGTCCTTCAGGTACAGCCATAACTATTATTATAACAGCAAGTATTACAGCCTCAACAACATTATTTAATATTACCATATAATTTGAAGAGTACTCCACGATTCTACCAATATCAAATCCATTGCTAATAACTATTTTTTGGAATAGGTATGCAAGTGCAATTAAAATACCTCCTATGTAACCAAACTTACTAATACCATTAGCAAGGTTGCTTAATTTAACTTTTAATGGCGAATCACGGTCATCTTCTGTCTGTAGCTCTTTTGCTATCTCTCCATATACAGTTTTATCTCCTACATTTGTTATACTCATTACTGCATTTCCGTAACAAACCACCGTTCCCCTAAAAACTTTATATTCATTAAGAAAATCCAGTCCTATGCTTTGTTCAACATAATCTTCAGACATTACTTTTTTATTAGCTTCTTTACTTTCTCCATTAAGTACAGATTGGTCAACCTTTATCACTCCAGTAGTCAATACTCCATCTGCAGGTATTTTGTCACCCGATTGAAGTATAACAGCATCACCAACTACTAAATCATCAATAGGAAGTTCTAAAACTTCACCACTTCTGAATACTTTACATTTAATCCTTGATGCTTCTTCTTGAAGCTTTTGAAATGCATTTTCATTTCTATATTCTGAAAATGTAGATACAAATGTAGCCAATATCACTGCTATAGCAATTCCTACAGATTCGTACCAATGAGCTTGTCCCATAAATGCAAAAATTACATTTATAGCAAGTGCTACACACAGAATCCTTATCATTGGATCGCCAAAATTATTCTTTAACTTGTCCCAAAAGCCTTCGGATTTCACTTCACTTAGGCTGTTACTACCGTATTTATTCCTTGACTCAACAACTTGTTCTTCATTTAGTCCAATATTATTAACCATGTTACAATTCTCCTCTTTCTTTGTCCTTTTAAAACGCTTATAGTACTAGAATTCTACCAAACTATACACCCTTTGTCAATGCATTTTTAGAAATTTTCATTACTTTCATAACAACAATAACCAATGAATCTCCCCGCGGCAAGCCGACGGGTATCATGTTGTCATTGCGAGCGTTTTTTGCGAAGCAATCTCATCTTTCAAAAACGAGATTGCTTCGTCGAAAGAACCTCCTCGCAATGACAAGAACGCGGCAAGCCGACGGGAAATTAAACCCAAAGAGATTAAATTTATAACCTATTTTTAATAACAAATAGCTCGTGCATTAGTGGCATTACTAATATTCCTACATATATCATATAGTCTAACTTCAATGTCGTTTCATATATAAATATAAGAGTAAGCGCATATACTAAGAGTTCTATTCCACAAAAATATATTTTCTTTTTGTTTTTATACTCAAATGCAAATCCAATTGGTAATACAATTGCTCCAAAATAATTCAAAGCAAATGGAACCATCCAGTACCTTTCAATAAAATTTACCGATATCAACTTTCCATTTTTACAACATACTTCTTTTTTACACTGTTTTAAGTCGGTCTTTAGTAATATCATAATTGCTTCAATCAGATGAAATATTCCTACTGATCCTATAATACCTTTAACATCTATTTGCATACCCGAAAACAAAAAGCTCATTACACATAATATTGCTCCTGAATACGCTAAGCAAACATATCTTTTATTTATGCATGATAAAAATAATATAATAGGAATTAAAAATAGCAATTCTCTTGATGGAATTATATACAAGTTAAGCATTACCCCTAGAATGCTTATAAATATTCCTACAATTAGGCAAACTGTTATATCTTTTATGTAATTAAAAACACTAGTAGTTTTTATGTACACAGACATGTACATAAAAGTTACTAGTGTTATATATGCTATTAAAAATAATGGTTTATTATATTGTAATATAATATTACTTATATGTTCTTCCATTCCATACACCCTTGGGGTTAAATAATTACTATATTTGTTACTTAGTCTTCAACAATTCAATGGCTTTTTGTAATTGCACATCTTCTTTATCAGTTAATGATATTTTATTTTTTATCTCTTTTGGTAGTTCTACTGTATAATTTGGTTCTATACCTATTCCTTGTATGCAAACCTTATCTGGTGTGAAATATTTTGATATTGTTATTTTTAAAGCACTCCCATCCGAAAGAGGAAATATCTTTTGAACTACTCCCTTACCAAAGGTTTTTGTTCCTACTAAAATACCGACTTTGTGAGCTTTTATGGCACCTGCAAGTACTTCTGATGCGCTTGCACTATTTTCATTTACCAAAACAGCCAGAGGCATATTTAAACTTCTCTCATCAGATTCATATGTACGTCCTTGCCCACTTTTTTCTTCTGTGTACATTATTAGACCTTTCGGTAAAATTGTATCTGCTATACTAATAACCGTTTCAAGTGCGCCACCTGGATTATTTCTTACATCAATTATTAATGACTTTATATTCTTTTCCTTTAGACTCTTTAATGCTTCATCAAACTGAGATATCGTGATTTGATCAAAAGATACTATTTGTATATACCCCATATTGTCTTTTAAAACCCTATACTTTACAGTAGGTATTTCAACTAATTTTCGAACAAGCTCAATGTCAAGACTTTCAGTTTCTCTAAGTACACTTAACATAAGCTTTGTTCCTGCTTTTCCTTTTATTCTCTGGATTACTGATTCTACTGGCATTAAAGTTATGTCTTCTTCATTTACTTTTATTATTTTATCACCAATTAGTAGTCCAGCTTTTGCTCCTGGTGCTCCCTCAAACACTGTTGTAATTGTCAACAATCTAGTCTCAGGGTCTGTCTCTACCACAACTCCTATCCCTGCATATTGTCCTGACATTTGTTCAGTAAATTTGTCAATTTCATTTTTTGTGAAATAACTAGTATAAGGATCTCCAACCCCATATAACATACCCTTATAAATACCTTCTTCTACTTTTTCATTATTTACATTATCTACATAATATTCTTTCAAGTATTTATCAATGAGGTTTAATTTATTTTGTACCTTGCCAGATTGTACCTCGTCTGCATCATAACTAATTATTATTTTATTAATATTGTTAAATGTAATCATCACCAATATAGCTGACAAGAAACCTATAAAATAATTATAATATGCTTCTTTTTTGATTTTTTTAGGTTCAATCATGTTTTGCTTAATTTCTTCGCCTTTATTTGCTTCGTCGCTAGAATTTTCTATCATCATAACCTCCGTTTTTACAGTGAACATTTTACAATACACAATTATTTATATATAGTTTATTTACAATTTTAAAATTATATGCGTATTATACTAATTAAAGTATGTCATCGGGTTCACTGGTGTACCGTTCATCCTAACTTCAAAGTGACTATGAGGCCCTGTTGAGTATCCAGTGCTACCTGCTTTTGCTATCCGGTCTCCCTTTTTTACTTCATCGCCTTTTTTAACTGTAAGCTCTGAATTATGACCGTATAAAGTTGTTAAGCCACTACCGTGGTTTATCATTACAGTATATCCGTACCCTGTTATGTACGATGCTGAAAGAACTGTTCCATCTGCCGCCGCAGCAATTTTAACACCTGTTGCAGCTGGTATGTCTATACCTGTATGCAACTTTTTAACTTTAGATATAGGATGTATTCTGTATCCAAACGATGAACTAATTCGATAATTATTTGGTACTGGCCATGTAAATTTACCACCAATATATTTTTTAGTACTTCCTTTCAATTGTTCTCTAAGTGCTCTTTCTATTTTATTAGATTCCGCTTCTAACTCGTTTAATTCTTGCATATATTTTTTTTCTTCTTCAGTAAGGGTTATAAGAATTGTTGCCTTTTTCTCTTTAGTTTCTTCTATAGCATGCTTTTTATTTAATTGATCAGTTTTTAATAATTGAACAGCAAGTTTTGATTTTTCTATTTCCTTTTTCGACTCATCTATGTTTAACACATTCTTTACTAATTTGTCAACTATTGTTCTATCATGATCTACAATCTCATTTATATAATATGTTCTATTATAAAACTGATCAAAACTTTTCGCCTTAAGTAACAATTCAATATATCTAGTTTTAGGTGTTTCATACATATATCGTATACGTTTCTTTAATTTTTCTTTTTGCATCTCTTTTTCATTTGTTGCTTCACTTAATCTTACTTGAGCCTGTCTCAACTTTTCTTGTTCAGTTTTAAGCGAATCATCCAAATTATCTAATTGATTATTTACTGTCTCCATATCTTGCTCTAGGTTTTCTATCTGATCTATTACATTATTTTTCTTACTCTTTGTTTGTGTTAATTTTGTTTTAGTATTCTTTATATTTGCATCAACACTACTCTTTTTCGCATTATAACTTGATGCAAATATAACAGTGTTTAATGTTAATATAATAATCAATGAAAAACTTATTATTTTTGCAACTTTTGTTATTTTATTCATACATTCATCTCCTTTTATTTTCACTCTCACTAAAGCAAAGAGTGAGGGGAACTCACTACCCATTTATTAATTAAACTTTACACTCTTAAATGTTTTCTTATTATTATTAAGCTTCCTACTATACCCATTCCAAGCCCTAATATTAATGCTGCTGGTACTAGACTTTGATAAATTTCAAGCACTGGCATAAAAGATATCAAACTTTCCTCATTTATTGAAAGTGCCTGCTTAAATATGTTTACAAAAAAGTTATATGTGAAAAACAAAGTTATTAAGGGTATTAATGTTCCTAAAAATCCAATAAATAATCCTTCAATAACAAACGGCCATCTTACAAACCAATCCGTTGCACCTATATATTTCATAATCCTTATCTCGTTTTTCCTTATATGCACGGTTAATTGTATCGTATTACCTATTAGTATTACACCTACTACGACAAGAATTATTATGATTACTGCACTAGTTGCCTGTATAAAATTCTTTAAGTTTATTAGTAGTTGCATAGCTTCTTTAGGAGTGTTTATCTTTACTATTTGTTTTATTTTTGATAATAGTTCTATTACAACTTGCTCATCTTTATTATTCCTAAGTTTTATTTCAAAAGATGCCCTAAGTGGGTTGTCCTCCTTTAAGTCATTAAGCAACTCTGGATCATTTGGCAAATTTTCATCTCCTATAAATCTCTTCATTGCTTCATCTTTTGATACATAATCGATAGACTCTATTTGAGGACTTTTTAAAATTATTCCTTTTAATTGATCTATTTCCTCTTCTATCATATTTTCATCTAGAAAAGCTGTTATATTAATTCCAGTTTCTATATTTTCAACATTATATTCTATATTCTCCATTGTAAGAAAAGCAATTCCTAACATAAATATACACACAGTAGTAGTGGCAATGGATGCAAAGGCCATTGATTTATTTTTAAATATACTTTCGAAACCTTCATGAATAAAGTGACTAAATGATAGTATTTTCATTCTTCATACCCACCTTTAACTACATCTCTTATTATTTTTGCATCTTTAAGCTGAATTACTCTTTTTTGCATACTATTTACTATTTCCTGATTGTGCGTAACCACTATAACTGTTGTTCCATTTTTATTTATCTCTTCTAATACTTTCATTATGTCCCAAGATGTTTTTGGATCTAAGTTTCCTGTTGGCTCGTCCGCAAGTAATATACTCGGATTATTCAAAATTGCTCTTCCTATTGCTGTTCTTTGTTTTTCTCCACCAGACAATTGTTTTGGATAACATCTTGCCTTGTTCTCAAGTCCCATTGTAGATAAAACATTAGGTACTGTTCTTCTTATATTTCTGGGAGATTCCTCTATCACTTTCATTGCAAATGCAACATTCTCAAAAACAGTCTTATTCTCAAATAATTTAAAATCTTGAAATACAACTCCTAGTTCTCGTCTAAAATAAGGAATACTTTCCTTTGACATTTTAGTAATATCTTTATCTCCTATAATAATTGTTCCATTTGAAGGTTCTATTTCTTTTAGAAGTAATCTAAGTATAGTAGATTTACCTGAACCTGTATTACCTACTATAAATACAAACTCACCTTCTTTTATTTTTAAATTTATATTTTTTACTCCAACTGCACTGTTTTCATATATCTTAGTAACATTATCTAGTATTATCAATTCAAATCCCCCCTAGAACGCTTCGCATGTGATATGCCGTAAGCCTAGTTGCTTCGCTGTAGTAAATATTTTTTACAACTATACCACCATTTCACTACATTACGCAGTAATATATTACTCATATTCCTATTTTACAAGAAAAATCTAAAAAAGTCAATTTGGTTTTTACAAATTTGACCTTTAAAATAACTTTTTTTTAGAAAGCAAGAAATTCATAGCTCTATTAACATATTTAAAGTTAATTAAATGATGTTCTGTATGCTCATCTTTAATCATTAATGCACCATTCATAAAAACAATTCTCATAACTATTCCTATAGTTATAAAAGCGAGTACAATCCTCATTGAATTTATATTATTTAATATATCACTAGCGTAAAATAATATACTAAAACCTATTACTCTTCCTACATTAAGACTTAAGTCTCTGAGTATAATATTCTCCAAAATGTATTTTTTTGTTTCTTTTTGTCTTAAAAGTTTCACTATATTTGAATCTCCCACTATTTGAATAACCGAAAATGATATTCCTGTAATAATATTAAATATAAGAAAAGTTACATCATTTGTCATATATATGAGCATCATACAAACAAATAGTGTTAAAATACCCATAATTTCTAATATTACTTTAAAATTACTATCTTTTAAATATTTTATAGTACCAATCATTACTATTACAGTAATAAAAGCGACCGATGAATTATATATTCCTAAGTTTAATTCAGATTTATACATATGAAAAGTTAATATAACTACAACTATACTTAGTATTCCAGAACTAGTAAGCCCTGAAAAAAATTCTGATATATACATTCTACCTATCTTATCAAACTTCGATTGTTGCAAAAATTCTTTTATTTTAGATATCCTCAAATTATGTACATCTATTTCCTTAATATCTATTAATGTAGAAAACGATAATGCTAAACTAAGTATTCCTATGAGTATCATAATAAGTGGTGAATAATGATTATTACTAAGTCCTATTATTCCACCCATAACTATAGGTATTAGTATAGTTTGTATTTTATCAATTGCAACATCTATACAGAAAAATTTACTTACTTTCGATGATTTATTTAAGCTATACACTAATAAATGCCTTGGTATCCAATAACATCCTCCAACAATACCTGCCAAAATTCCTAATGGAATCATAAATGTTGCTATATCCTTCTTTAGATAAAGTACAATAAAAAGCTGAACAAGTTGAAATATTATACCTATCCTATATAATTTTAATACGCCTTTATTAGTTATATAATACCCTAAAGTATAGAAACAAACAAACATCGCTATATAAGATATAATATAATATATAGATATAATTTTTATATTCCAATTTGTTGCTTTCAAAAAATATACCACTAAAAAACTATTTACAAAATAAAATATAACAGTTACTAACCTATGTATAACAGTTAATAGTGTCGTTTGATTTAATTGACCAAATAACTTTTCCATGATTATTCCTCCATCAATTCAAGCAGTATAATCTATTTTACAACAAAAAAACAAAAAAAGCAAGACATTAGCCTTACTTTTATGATGGTATTCATATATTACCAAACTAATATAGTATAATGATATTCAAGAGGTGATTATTAACAGAAAGGTTTAGTTAAGGACTAATGAACAGACAAATATGAAGTTATCAATAAGTTAGTTGAAACAACTGGTAATAAGAAACGGGCATAAGTTCAGCTCGCTTGCACTACCATAAAAAGCTAGGGTACATTTCAAACAAACCCTAGCTTTTGGTGTTATATATTGTTTATACTTTTATTAAATATTTTAATTGTCTTTCTATCTGTCATTTCTACCAGTAATCCTATAACTATGACTAAGACAATTCCTGTAATAATCATCATAACTACATTATTATAATTAAAACCATACGCTAATGCAATAGTGCCCATAGTAGCTAGTGCTAGTATATTTATTATTTTTAATATCCATATAGCCATTCGTGCTATTTTATTTTTATCTATCCATTTACTCTTTGCATACAGTATACTTGCTATTATACTATTAAAAATTATAATAATATAATATACTATACACCACGAAAGTTCTGTATCTCCTATATTAGACAATTGAATCATTGGCGACTGCTCTGGAGTTCCAAATATTATAGTAAATATAACCGTAAGTACTATCCCGTATGCGAATACCCCTATTAATCTTGATAACATTGACTTATATATTTTCAAAAGCAAAGCATATGCTGAGTAAATAATTGCCTCATAAACAAATGTAATAACTAACCAAGATAATATATCCTCGTTCTTATAAAATGGTAACATTATAATACCCATTGCAACAAGAGGTACAAGCATCATTAATATTCCTTTTGTATAGCTATTCAAAAACTCTTTGTATCTATTTTTCATATCAGTTATTTCATAATTATCTTTAATTGTTGTGACAGAGTATATAATGCCAACTGCTATTATTAGAAAAATGTAATAAGTTCTTACTTCACTAAAGTACCCTAAGTATATTGGATATTGACTATCAATTAAATTTAATGCAGCAAGAATTAAAAAATTAATTACTGGTAAAATCAATATTTTTCTTACTTTTCCTTTTCGCACTCCAATTTTTATGAATTTATATATTACAAAGTACCCAATACCAATTACTACTTGCTTAATAAAAAATGTACTGAATATGTATAATTCATTATACTGGGCTACACTTTTACCTAGTATACTATCTATTTTTTGATCTTTAGCAATTAACCAATTAAGTTCAATAAATTGTTGTAACCCTACACCTATAAATATAGTTACTATAAGTTTGAGCCTAAAATCATGTAAGTTCTCTTTCTCTTTTTCTGTAGTTTCTTCGTTTTCAAAGAATGTTTTATCGGTAATTCTCAAGGCTAATGCAAATGCAAGTAATATACCTGTAACATTTATGACATTTAATAATATACCATCATTTTCAATTCCATTTATTCTGAATTCAAAGATTATTCCATGTAAGGCACTTCCTATTACCATAAGAAGAAACGCTGTCAATATATAGTATAATATAAAACTACTTGCGTATTTGGTATTAATATTTTTTAATATATTACTTATTTTTTTCATCTTTGTGTACCTCCTAGTATTGGAGTTTCTATGTTATGCTTTATTTTATTAAATACAATTTTACGGTTTTCTTTTGTTGTATAATCTTTTTCATTCGAAAGTTCGAAAACCACTTTATCGTCATCTTCATGTACTGCTACATTTCCATCAAGTAAGCTTTTATTACCAGTTTGAATGTATTTCAAAATAGCTAATCTACTGCTTTTTTCAGGTTCAACTAAAAGAAATGTCATACTAAAGCTACCGAAAGATAGTGCATAATACCCATTATCACTTTTATATTCCTTTAGTAATCCTGTCGTATTTTCGTAAAACCAACCCACTTTATTTGTAAAACCAGCCATATTAGTAAACGGTTGCTTTTCTATTTGTTTGTACATTTTAGAATTCTCTGCCAAATTATTATTAATACTATTATTTATTATCATATGCACTACTTTTAAAGTTTTATTATTATCATATAAAGGCCAATTGCACATCTCATTTAAATATTCATAATTTTTAGGGTTATATGCTATAAGACTAGTTACATTATTAACATTATTTATACAATCATTATATACATTTATATTACTTTCACAGATCTTTATCAGCTTATCAAAATCTTCTTTTTGTATAGACTCATGATTTTTTATTAGACTTTCCATTGTTTTGTTCGGAATACTTTTTATATAACCAAGCCATAATCTATCAACATTTTTTACCTTTAACATTCTACTAGCGATATTATTATAATATATATATAGTTCTATTGCTTTATCATAATTTTCTATGTTAATTCCTTCTTCATCTATTTTTTTGATTTTTTCCTTACACGAACTCACTATATCACCTACTAGCTCATATTCACTAACTTGTGGGAGCATTACTAGATTTTCTGGAATACCTATGTTCTTATTTAGTAGTATTTCTATCCTTTTATACATACTATTTTTACTAGCACATAAATTGAGATAATTACTTTTCTCTTCTTCCGTTACTTTCTCAAGATTATACTTGTATTCTTCTACTTTCCCTTCTATAGGCATGTTTATAGCATAGAACCCTAACGCTATTAACAAATTAATATTCAATACTATGGACAAAATAATCCCTATAACTATTTTCAATATACCTATTTTGAAATTTCCTGCAGATATTAATAGTAGTACTATCGCAAATAACGATAAAATTATAAGCAAACCCATAATCCATATCTTAAACTCATATGTAAAGTAAGATATATTTAACACCTCATTATTTAAAGGTACCTTGAAACACCTTACCCATAAATATACCCCGAGTACACCCAGCAAACTAGAAATCTTCAAGTACTTTTTCATTTATTTTCCTCCTAAGTTATATAATATTTTACATATTTCCATTTTTTATGTACTTTCTGAATTATAACATAATAAAATAAAATATAATAGTATTTTATTTTATTATGTTATGTTATGTTATGTTATTGGGAATATTTAATCTTTGGTATTCATATATTACCATTTTAATATTCTATTGTTATAATGGGTAACTATATAAGTATGAAACTTAAGATCCTTCGACTACATTTCACTTCGCTCAGGATGACAGAATCGGAGGACTTTACTAGTAAATAAAAAACCAGAACCCTAGAACACTAGTTTTCTGGCTAACAAACCACCCAAACTTTATCATAATTCGTTTTTTTACTCTAATATACATTCTTATTTCCCTTAAGAATTGCATTAATTGCATTATCTATTTCAGATAATACTTTTTTATTCATAGTTCCATGCTTACAAAACTCAAAAAGTGAAATTTCAATTTCTTTGAAATCATTTTCATTAGGATTATAGGCATTAATAATTTTATCAATTATAACTTGTGGTAATTCTCCACTTAAACTAAAGAAATTTGCTATGTTTGTTACATCACTCTCATCAGGTCTAAATTTAAAATCTTTAGATTTTGATGGATGTCTTAAACAATACTTCATAACATCACTCCTAAGTGTATTTTACCACATAATACCATATATTCTATATTTTGTCAACCTATTTGTAGAACTTTCGTAATATTTTAGTAATATTATCCTTAAAATTAGCTTTTTCTATATCTTTTTCTAATATTAAATCGGATTTTCCCACCTCATTATCTTTTATTTTATAAATAATCTCTCCTATCTTATCCATAGCTTTCGCAGGTGCCTTTATACTTTCATTTAACTTAATTTCCGTTATAAGTTCAGACTTGTCATTTTTAGCTACAATAAACTTGATATCATCTTTAATTAAAGCATTTCCTAATTCTTCTTTGCCACTTATGACTTTTATGCTTCCGACATTTTCATTTTTTACTTTACCCTTTAAGACTTTAAAATTTGCAAACCCATATTCAAATAATTTAATTGCTTCTCTAAATCTTTGTTTATAATCAGGTGCAGCCATTACTACAGCTATAAATTTTATCCCATCTTTCTCTGCTGTACCGGATAAACAGTATAACGCTTTACTTGTAGATCCTGTTTTTAACCCATTTGCATATTCATACGATTTAACTAGTTTATTTGTATTCGTTAATACAAACTCACTCTCTCCTTTTCTTGTTTTGTGTATTATTGAATCTTGCCATATCTTAGTTAAATTATGTATTTCTGGATAATTGTTTACCAATTCCCTTGACATTATTGCTACATCTTTTGCCGATGAATAATGGTCATCTGCATCAAGTCCACAAGCATTCACAAAATGTGTATTCGTCATCCCTAACTCTTCTGCTCGTTTATTCATAAGCCCTACAAAAGCTTCTTCACTTCCTGCTATAGTTTCTCCCATAGCGACAGATGCATCATTTGCTGAAGCTACTACTATACACTTTAACATATCTGCTACTGTTTGTTTTTCGTTAGCCTCTAGAAAGACTTGTGATCCTCCCATACCTGCAGCATGTTCACTTACTATAACCGTATCAGTTAATTTTATCTTCCCTTCCTCAATCGCCTCATATATAAGCAAAAGCGTCATTACTTTTGTTATACTTGCTGGCTTCAACTTTTCATCTGAGTTATTCTCCATTATTACTTTTCCTGTACTTGCCTCCATTAAAACATATGCCTTTGCTTTTATCTCCATACTCTCTGCAAATACAGTAATATTACTACTAGAAGCAATAAATACTAATAATACGACTAAAATTATAATTCTTCTCAATAAAAACACCTCACATTATTTATATATACTTATTAAAATATATTCTAATGAGGTGTTTTTATGCACACAAATGCTCTGGACTAGCCATTATATATACTTCTTTATTATAATCTCTGCCACTTTTATACCATCTATAGCTGCTGACATTATGCCACCTGCATATCCTGCACCTTCTCCTGCGGGATATATGCCTGCTATGTTTATACTCTCCCAATTTTCTCCTCTGACTATTCTAACTGGTGATGAGCTTCTAGTTTCTACACCTGTCATCAGTGCATCTTTAGATGCGAAGCCTTTTATTTTCTTATCAAAATCAAGCAATGCTTCTTTCATTGTTTCAGTTACATACTGTGGTAAACACTCTCTCAAATCAGCAAATTTAACATTAGGAGTATATGATGGTTTTACATATCCTATACTTTCTGATTTTGTACTTTCTAGAAAATCCCCTACTAACTGTGTTGGTGCATTGTAATTTGAGCCCACTAGTTCAAATGCTTTGCGTTCCCACTTTCTTTGAAACTCTACGCCTGCAAGAGGATGTTCCGAACCAAAATCCTCTATAGTCACATTTACAAGTAACGCACTATTTGCATTGTCCTTATTCCTTAAATTTTTACTCATGCCATTAGTTACAACCATTCCTTCTTCAGAGGCTGCAGCAACAACTTCCCCACCCGGGCACATACAAAAGGTATAAGCGCTCCTTCCATTTTTAGCATGATACGCTAGCTTATAGTCTGCAGCTCCTAGCCTCGGGTGTCCCGCAAAATTTCCGTATTGTACTTTATCTATCATACTTTGCTCATGTTCTATTCTCACACCTATAGAAAAAGGCTTTTGTTCTATTTTTATACCTTTATTGTAAATAAGCTCAAATGTGTCTCTTGCACTATGCCCTATTGCTAGAACAATCATCTCTGTTTCTAGAGTCTCAGCATCATTTATCCTTATCGCTTTCACCTTATCATTCTCTACTATAATGTCCGTAAGTTTGCTTTCGAACCTCACTTCTCCACCCAATTTTATAATCTTTTCACGTATATTCTTAACAATATTAACAAGCATATCAGTACCAATATGTGGTTTGTTTTTATATGAGATTTCTTCCTTTGCACCAGCTTCTACAAACTCTTCTAGCACTTTTTGCATACGACATTCCGCATCTTTTACGAGGGTGGTCAGTTTTCCATCAGAAAATGTGCCCGCACCACCTTCACCAAACTGTACATTCGAGTCTTTATTAAAAATTCTATTATCCCAAAAGTTTTTCACATCTTTTATTCTAGAATCTACATCTTTTCCTCTTTCTAAAATTATAGGTCGATACCCTGCTTCAGCCAGAATCAACCCGCAAAAAAGTCCACAAGGCCCAGACCCCACTATTATTGGTCTTTTTTCTAATAAAACATTGCCCTTTTCAGGAATTTTATAGCTTTTTTCTTCTATTTTTTCTGCATTTAGTTTCTTATTTTTTAATACCTGATCTTCATTTTTTAAATTAACATCAACAGTATATACCAAAAAGATGCTATCTTTCTTTCTAGCATCAATTGATTCCTTTTTTATTTTAAATTCAATTATATCAACCTTCAAAATTTTAAGTTTTTCAGTTACTATATCAATTAAATCTCTATCCTCTTCAATATTCACATTTATATTTGAAATTCTTAGCATATGCACCTCACATTTGTGGTTAAGCTTTCTATCAACTTCCACTAAATTATTACTCCCCCACCAACCATTACATCCCCATCATAGAAAACAACTGCTTGTCCTTTTGTTATAGCTCTTTGGGGCTCAGCAAATCTACATTCTAGAGTTTGAGCATCAATCATAAGTATTGTAGCATCTGATGGTGCATGTGAATATCGTATTTTAGCGGTTACTTTCATTTCACCCTCTAGTTTTTCAATAGACATAAAATTTAAATCACGAGCTTGTAAAGTGTTTCTAAATAAATCTTCATTATCTCCTAATATCACTTCATTTTTTTCTATATTTATATCCACCACATACTTTGGTACCGAAAAAGATATCCCAAGCCCTTTTCTCTGCCCGATAGTATAATGTATTATTCCCTTGTGTTTACCAAGAGTCTTACCATTTTTATCTACAAAATTACCTATCTTCGCTTTGTAATTTGTATTTTGCTCTATAAAATCAGCATAATCCTTATCAACGAAACATATTTCCTGACTATCTGGCTTGTTTGCCACTGCAAGCCCAAGCTTTTCAGCCATTTTCCGTACTTCTTCCTTTTCATAATCACCAAGTGGAAACAGTACATGTGATAGTTGCTCTTGTGTCAAGTTATATAAGGCATATGTCTGATCTTTTTTATCAGTTACAGATTTTCTTATCTCGTACCTGCCCGTATTTTCATTATTCACAACTTTAGCATAATGCCCCGTTGCTACATAATCCGCACCAAGAACCTTAGCTTTGTTCATCAGTGCTCCAAACTTCACATACTTATTACACGCAATACACGGATTAGGAGTTTTTCCTTTTATGTATTCATCTATAAAATAATCAATAACTTCCTTTTTAAAAACTTCTCTGAAGTTGAGTACATAATATTCTATCCCAAGCTTATACGCTACATTTTGGGCATCATTTACTGCACTAAGAGCACAGCAAGTTTTCTCCCTAACTTGACATCCTTCTTCCATTTCCTTTTGCCACACATTCATTGTTACTCCTATTACTTCATAGCCTTGCTCTTTTAGCAAAGCCGCAGTCACTGAGCTATCTACTCCTCCACTCATTCCTACTACTACTTTTGCCAAATCACTCAGCGTCCTTTCTTTTGTTTTTATAGTCTTCTATTGCAGCCTTTATCGCCTCTTCTGCAAGTACAGAACAGTGAATCTTCGCAGGTGGAAGTCCATCAAGTGCCTCAACAACAGCCTTATTTGTTAACTCTAGCGCTTCGTTTATAGTTTTACCTTTTATGAGTTCAGTTGCCATGCTACTTGTAGCAACCGCTGCTCCGCACCCAAAAGTCTTAAATTTTACATCTATTATGATATCATCTTTTACCTCTAAATACATTCTCATTATATCTCCACATTTTGCATTACCCACTGTGCCAACACCATCTGGATTTTCTATTTCTCCCATATTCCTTGGGCTATTAAAATGTTCCATTACTTTATCGCTATACATTGTCTTCTCCTCCATTTTTTAAAAAGTCTTCCCATAGCGGTGACATATCTCTTAATCTTTCCACTACTGTTTTTAATTTTTCAACCGTAAAATCCAACTCTTCTTTTGTTGTCTCATCAGACAAACTAAGTCTTAGTGACCCATGGGCTATTTCATGTGGAAGTCCTATCGCAAGCAACACATGTGATGGGTCAAGTGATCCTGAGGTACATGCTGACCCACTAGATGCACATATGCCGAAGTTATCGAGTGCAAGTAACAAGCTTTCTCCTTCTATAAATCTAAAACAAAAATTTGCATTATTAGGTAGCCTGTCCGTTCTATGTCCATTTAATCTACTATATTGTATTTCTCCAAGCACCCTTTCTATCAGGTAATCTCGAAGTTCTACTACCTTTTTATTTTTCTCTTCTCTATTTTCAGTTGAAACCTCAAACGCTTTAGTTAGACCAATGATACCTGGTACATTTTCGGTACCTGCACGTTTGCCTCTTTCTTGCCCACCACCATGCATAAATGAATTAATTCTTATACCTTTCCTTACATATAATGCACCTATCCCTTTAGGACCATTAAACTTATGTCCCGAAAGGCTTAACATATCTATGTTTTCTTTCTTAACATCAATAGTCAGTTTCCCAACAGCTTGTACAGCATCAGTATGAAAGGCTATCCCTTTTTCCCTTGCAATCTTACCTATTTCTGCAATTGGCATAATTACCCCTATTTCATTATTTGCATACATAATTGTTATGAGTACTGTCGTATCTTTTATAGATTCTTTAAGATCATCAAGACTTATCTTCCCTTCACTGTCTACATCCAAGTAAGTAACTTCAAAGCCTTCCTTCTCCATTTCCTCACATGCATGCAAAACTGCATGGTGTTCTATCTTAGTTGTGATAATATGGTTTCCCTTTTTTTTATTTACTCTAGCCATTTGTTTTATAGCCCAGTTATCACTCTCAGTTCCGCTAGCTGTAAAATATATTTCGTCTTTATCTGCTCCTAGTAATGTTGCTACTCTTTCCCTGGCATCTTCTAATTTTCTTTTTGTGTCTCTAGAAAGTTTATAAAGACTTGACGGATTTCCATAAAACTCTGTAAAATATGGTATCATCTCATCAATCACTTCTTTTTTTACTGGCGTAGTTGCGCTATTATCTAAATATATCACTATTTTCCTCTCCTTATTTTTACTTTTTATTGTTATCTGCTATAATATCCTCAAGTGTTGTGTTTTTTAACACATTTTCTACTGCCTCGTTTACTTTTAGCCAAAGTTTTCTGGCTTTGCAATTACAATGATTATCACATTTCTCAAAAACTTGGACATCTACACATTCAATTACATCTATATTATCTTCAAGAACGCTCATAATATCAAACATATTTATATCTTTTGGTTTTTTCCCTAATATGTAACCACCGTTTGCTCCTCTCTCACTTTTGACGAAACCTGCTTTTTTGAGTTTTGATATTATTCTTTCCAAATATCCAGAAGATATTTTCTCTTTTGCGGCTATATCATTTATAGAAACATATTTGTCATTATTCGAATTTTCCGCTATAACAATCATAGCTCTTACCCCATATTGACCCTTTGTAGATAATTTCATAATTCACACCTCCGCAATCCCTATCGTTTAAGTTGGAATTGTTTTTATGATATCATGATTGTCATAAAAAGTCAAGAAAAAAATCACCATTTTTTAAAATGGTGATTTAAGTTTTATTTATCTTTTTTATTTATTATAACTTTTTCTTTAATTTCTTCTTTAATTTCTACTTTAATTTCTTCTTTAATTTCTACTTTAATTTCTTCTTTATTAAACAATGCTTCAAACTCTTCTCCCGTGATTTTTTCCTTTTCAAGTAAGAGGTTTGCCGTGCTGTGCATTATTTCTATATTTTCTTTTAATAACTTTTCTGCTTCGTCGTAGCTTCCATTTATTATATCCTTTACTTCTGCGTCTATTTCTCTAGCTATTTCTTCACTATAATTACTCTTAGAACCCCAATCTCTTCCAATAAATACTTCATCATTGTCACTTCCATATTGTATAGGCCCTAATTTATCACTCATTCCATATTTAGTAACCATGTTTTTAGCTATTAATGTGGCTCTTTGTATATCATTACTTGCTCCAGTTGTTATATCATCGAATATCATTTTTTCTGCTATTCTACCGCCGAGTAAAGTCATTATTTGATGTTTCATAAAGTTTTTAGATAATGTCATCCTATCTTCTTGTGGAAGTGGCATTGTATAACCACCTGCTGGTCCAGTAGGTATTATAGAAATACTATGCACGGGATCCATATCAGACAATACATGATGAAGTATGGCGTGCCCTGCCTCATGGTATGCAGTATTTTTCTTTTCCTTATCGGATATTACTCTACTCTTCTTTTCAGTTCCAATACCAACTTTTATTATTGCCCTGTTTATATGTTCCATATATATTTCCTTTTTATCTTCTTTTGCCGCTATTATGGCTGCTTCATTAAGTAAATTTTCTAAATCTGCACCCGTAAAGCCTGCTGTTGTTTTTGCAATAACCTCAAGTTTCACATCTTCAGCAATTAATTTACCTTTTGCGTGAACCTTTAATATGTCTTCTCTGCCTTTTACATCAGGTCTACCTACATGTACTCTTCTATCAAAACGTCCAGGTCTAAGTAGTGCTGGATCTAATATGTCAGCTCTATTTGTTGCTGCAATAACGATAACTCCCTGATTTGGCTCAAATCCATCCATTTCAACCAAAAGCTGATTCAATGTTTGTTCTCTTTCATCATGTCCTCCGCCGAGTCCAGCCCCTCTTTTACGTCCTACCGCATCTATTTCATCTATAAATATTATTCCTGGCGAACTTTTCTTTGCTTGCTCAAATAAGTCTCTTACACGTGATGCACCAACTCCAACAAACATCTCTACGAAGTCAGAGCCAGATATACTAAAGAATGGCACTCCTGCTTCGCCTGCTATTGCTTTTGCAAGTAAAGTTTTACCAGTACCTGGAGGACCCACAAGTAAAATTCCTTTTGGTATTCTTGCTCCTATATCTATGAACTTCTTAGGTTCTTTTAAAAACTCAACTACTTCTTTCACTTCTTCCTTTTCTTCATCAAGTCCTGCAACATTCGTAAAATTAATTTTGTTTTTATCCCCTACAACTAACTTTGCACGACTCTTTCCGAATGACATGACGCGATTTCCACCGCCACCGCCGCCTCCGCCCATTTGTCCAAAGAAGAGCGATATTATTACTATAAAAACGATTAATATGCTTGTTATAAATAGAACTTGAAATAAACCATCAGAACTTTCTGGTTGCTCAGTTTTTATTATTAAATCTGGCTGTTTTGGCAAAATGTTTTTAGTTATATAATCCATGAAAACTTGTAAATTAGGTATATCCACTTCGAGTCTTATACCCGGTTCCTTACCTGCTTCACTCTTAGTATCTGCCTTTACTCTAGCCATTCCAGCCTTTTCTGAAGGCATTATTGACAGTTTTGTTATCGTACCTTCATCAAGCCTTGTAATAAGTACGCTGTAATTTTCTGGCTTACTTTTTATATCATCACCATATTGTGACATGTATCCAACTAGTAATATTATAACAAATATAATTATGTATAATCCAAATCCTCTAAAATATTTTTCCAAATTTTATCCCCCCGAAGTTAAATTAATAATTTAAAAACCTAATAGTCTTTAATCTATACCAATTTTATTAGTTTTTTCTATTTCCAATACTAACTACACTAATATACCATATTTAAAATCAAAAATCAACCTTATAATCAAATTTTTTATTTCAGTTTTAAAATTTCGATGTTCAATTTTTTATATCTTTTAGGGTAGACCCCTTCATTCTTCCTTGCCAATTGTGTGCTCAACCTTCAATACTTTTTTAGTATTCTCGTTTACTGCAAAAAACGGGCTAGTCTTATATCCTACAATCCAAATTGTGTTATTATTTTGAACTAAAATAGGTAATTTATTTCTTGCTTCAATAGGTATTTTACTGTTTGTGAAAAATTTCTTTAGCTTTTGTCTTTCACTTTCTTGTCTAATATAAATATAATCTCCTTCTCGCCTATTTCTAATACTCAAAAGATCAATATTAATTTTGTCATAATCAAAATATTTTATGTTATCAGTATTTATTATATTTTCATTACTTTCTATTAATTCTAAATTTAAAATAGCTCCCTCCACATTTATGTTACATGGAATCTTATTTATTTTATATTCATATCCAAAGATTTCATCAAAATTAGCAATAAATAATTTTAATATATTGAAATTTTTCTCAGCAATAATATTATTAGGTAGATTTAATTGTTTGCCGGATTGTTTACTCATTATATTAATTATGTCATGAACATGACCTATATGGATGTCTTTAAGGTTTCCACCTAATAACTCATATAATGCTTTCCGTATGACCCTTCTTATAATTGCGTTTTCACATTTTTTAAGAATCTCTATATCCATCTCTATACAATCTTTTCTTGAATTTTTAACAATATTTTTATAGATTTTATACGCTTCTTTCTCCATATATTCTTCTTCACCATCTAATATGTTAGTCATTCTAAAAATATTATCTACAACATTTTCATTTATATTTTCTTTTACATATGGTATTAACTGATTTCTCACTTTATTTCTAGTATATATATTTTTAATATTAGTACTATCAATTATGTATTCCAACTTATTTTTCTCACAATAACTCTCAATTTCATCCCTACTACAGCAAATAAGTGGCCTTATTATATTATTATGCTTTGCATTTATTCCAACCAATCCTTTTAACCCGGTACCTCTTATTAAATTTATAAACACTGTCTCCACAGAATCATTTTTGTTATGTGCAACAGCTATTTTATCAGCATTTTCTACGCTTAGTACTTCAGCAAATTTTTCATATCTTAATTTTCTACCTGCTTCCTCTTCTGTTATATGTTCATTTCTTGCACATTCTTTGACATTGCATTTAAAAATATAATTTACTATATTATTATTTTCACAATATACTTTCACAAACTTTTCGTCTCTATCTGCCTCTTGTCCTCTTATGCCGTGATTTACATGTACTACAATAACCTCAATATTATATTTGTTCTTCAAAGCAGATAATACATGTAACAAACTCATAGAATCTGCTCCACCAGATACTCCTACTACTAATTTTTCTCCCTTATTTATCATGTCATATTCCTGTATGGTTGACATAACTTTTTTTATCATGTAAAAACCTCCTGTTTAATTCTATCATCTATTTTAACATCTTTTTTATTTTTTTTCTATCCTTTTTTTAAAATTTATGTTATAATTATTCTAAATAACTGTGCGTTTTCAAATGTACACTTTTAACTGAGTTTTTTGGAGGTTTTTTTCATGGGTGCAATCACTTTTAAAACTAAACAAATAAATAATTCAACTCCTATATCAAATATATTCATTGAAAAATATCTACCAAAAGCGAATGCGACATATGTAAAGATATATGTCTATTTGTATAGATTTTTTTATACAAATACTCAAACATCTATAAAGAGTGTGTCGAGTAACCTTTCTTTACTTGAATCTGATGTTATTAATGCTATTAAATACTGGGAGTCTGTAGGTCTTATGAGCCTCGATGCAGATAGTAAGACAAATACATATTGCTTAAACTTTGTAAATTTAAATGATCCTTGTATACCACAGGGTAAACTTATTAAAGATGATTTAACAAATAACGCTAGTGATAAAAAAATTACTATTAAAGAACATACATATGCTCCTGAAGAGGTAGGCCATATATTAAAGTACAATGCAGACATAAAAGAATTTATTGGATTTGTAGAATCAAAATATGCATCCAGCTTTTCACCTAAAAATCTTAGTCAAATCATAAATATGTTTGATAGTCTCGTACTTTCACTCGATATATATAAATATTTAGTTACATATACTCATAATAAAGGTATTACAAACATAAACTCCATGCTTTCATATGCAGAAAAAATTGCAGTTTCGTTATGTGAAAAAAACATACATACTTTAGAAGAGACAGAAAAATATTTAAATGGCATAGCCAGGTTCTCAGACAATCAGACAAATAATCAAACGAAAGAAACCAAAGCAGTACAAACAAAATCAAACAATAAGTTTATGAATTTCGATCAGCAAAACTGGGATTTTGAAGAAATCAAACGTCAAGAACAAGAATTTATTGAAGATGATTATAAAAGAATCTTAGAAAAAAATAGAAAGGTGGATTAATATGAGTATTCCACAGAACATTTATAAACAGATACTTACCAAATATGCTAGAAAAAGACAAGATGCCATTACTGACTTAGAAAACAGAAAACTAGAAGTCCATTCTGCTTTGTCTAGAATCAAGGAGATAGATGCTTTTTTATTTAATATGGGTTTAAGAATTTCTAGGGCAATCATTGAAAATCCGGCTTCTTCTGCTAAACTTTTACTTGAAATTCAAAAGGAAACACATACACTTGAAAGCGAGAAAAAACAATTACTAAAAGAACATGGATACCATAAAGATTATTTAACCATAAAACATGCATGCAAAAAATGCTCTGACACAGGATTTATTGACAATAAACCATGTACTTGTTTTGAGCAAGAACTCGTTCAAGCTGCATATACTAGCTCAAATATAAAAGAAATTCTTGATCAAGAGAATTTTGATAACTTTGATTTTAGCTACTATTCTGATGAGCGATATCCTAATCAAAAACTAAATCCACAAGAAAACATAAAAAGAATTTATCAAATTTCACATGATTTTTCGCATGACTTTGATAAGCAATTTATTAATTTATTGTTTTATGGTACCCCTGGCACTGGAAAAACATATCTTTGCAATTGTATAGCAAAAGATTTGTTAGATAAAGGTATTAGTGTCCTATACCTACCAGCTTTTGAGTTATTCAAACTCTTTGAAGATGACAGATTCAGCAAAAACAAAGAAGACGCTGAAGAAAGAACAAGCTACATTGACTCTGTTTTTAATGTTGACTTACTTATCATAGATGATCTAGGTACAGAGTGGCATACAACATTATCAAGTGCTGAATTATTCAATTGTATAAACACCAGATTTCTAAATAGAAAATCAACTGTTATCTCTACTAATCTTACAATTGAAAACCTTCAAAAAGCATACTCAGACAGAATATTTTCAAGGCTACTTGGGAATTACAAGCCTCTAGAATTTTATGGTCGCGATATTAGACAAATAAAGAAAAGAAAAAGATAATAGCTGCTGACTTTTATTCAGTAGCTATTTAAGAATGTAATAAGTTTATGCTTGTGAAAATAATAACTTCTTCCCTACAATAAATGAATTCTCCCCGCAGCAAAGCTGCGGGGTATCTATTTGTCATTGCGAGCATCTTTTTGCGAAGCAATCTCTCCTTTACCTTAAGTACAAGATTGCTTCGTACCTCGCAATGACAGGACGCATGCAGCAGAGCTGCGGGGAATCGACCCTAAAGATTAAAATTAAAAAATTATATATTCCTTTTTATTATGTTATAACCGTATTTTTGTCGAATAATATCTATACTTTTTTCAAACCTCTCATCTTTATCATCATCTATATTAGTAAATAGACTCATTTGCTCTTTATCGTTCTTTTCTATATTAGATACCTGTACGCCTACAAGCCTTATGGGCATTGAATTTATACATTGTTTTATATATAAATCTACTGCTGTTTTATATATACTATTTGTTGTATTAAACCCATGCTCTAAGGTATGACTCCTCGTAATTACTGTGAAGTTGTTGTATTTTATTTTGAGTGTAACAGTTTTTGCTTTCTTTCCTACCTTTCTTAATCTTGTTGCTACTTTTTCTGACATAAGAAGCAGTTCTTTCTTAATTATATCTCTTGATGTAATATCTTCCTCAAAAGTAATTTCCTTTCCTATACTTTTTGCATTATTTTTATCATATGAAATTACTTTTGAATTATCAATACCATTAGCATATTTGTGTAGCATTTCTGAGGAACTTTCTCCTATATATATTTTAAGCTGTGCCTTATCAAATATAGCCAAATCTCCTATTGTATAAATACCAAGTTTCTGCAAATTACCTAATGTTTTGCTTCCAACTCCCCATAGTGTATCTACTGAAAGTGGCCATACTTGTTTTTTTATATTTGCTGAATAAAATTCAGTTATTCCCAACGGTTTTTTATAGTCAGATGCCATCTTTGCTAAGCATTTATTATCGGCTATACCTATAGATGATGGAAGTAAAAGTTTATCATATATCATGTTTTGTATCTTTTTTGCAAATTCTTTTATATCTCCATACAAACGTTCCGTTCCTGTCATATCCAAATACGCTTCATCTATGGATGTATTTTCAACTATAGGAGCATACTCACATAATACCTTGATAAATTTATCTGAAAAATCTTGATACATAGTATGATTAGCTACTCTAAGTACTAAATCTTGGCATAAACTTTGAGCATGTTTCAAGCTCATTGTTCTTTTTATCCCATAAGCTTTTGCCTCGTAACTAACAGCCAGCAATATACAATTTCTCCCCTCTAAACTGCTCACCACAGCAATAGGCTTTCCTCTAATTGTTTCATCTACAGCCTGCTCACAAGATGCAAAAAATGAATTTATATCTATATGCAGTATTTGTCGCATACGCTTTCACCACACTTTTTCTCTTTTTTTGCATAAATTAAAGCTACATCGTCCATAATATTTATTAGGAGGTCGAGGAAAATGAATAAAAAACAAGATATCGTATTACTATCACCAAATACACCCGTAGTTGGTGATAAATTAAAAATTAATTACAACGGAAGTTTAGCAAATACTAATGATAATAATATATATGTACATCTAGGGTATACTGATAATACTACTAATTGGTCTGATGTATCCAACTTACAAATGTACAGAAACTCAAATAATGATTTCGAAGCTATAATACCTGTCAAAGACAAACAATGTTTAAATTTTACTTTTTACGATGTAAATGGTAATTGGGATAATAACTATGGAAATAACTATAGTTATAATGTGAAAGTAAGGCCAGACTGGTAAGGATAAAGTACAAAGTTCAAAGTACAGAGTACAAAATGAAAATTCTGTTATTTGTTCTTTGTACTTTGTTATTTGTACTTTGTTGTTCCATCCAAATATGCTTGTAATATCAACATTGCTGCCATTTTATCTATTACCTTTTTTCTCTTTTGTCTACTTACATCTGCCTGTATAAGCATCTTTTCAGATTGCATTGTTGTCAGTCTTTCGTCTATAAGAATAACCTCTAAATTAAAGTCCTTTTCTAGCTTTTCCTTAAACCTTATACTTTTCTCTCCTCTTTCTCCTATTGTTGCATTCATATTTTTAGGAAATCCTAATACTATTTTGTCCACATCATAAATTTTTATAAGTTCTTTCAGTCTTTCCATGCTTTTGCTCAGATCTATTGGGTTATCTCTTCTTATTATTTCAACTCCTTGCGCAGTAAAAAGAAGCAAATCACTAACTGCAATTCCTATTGTCTTATCACCAAAATCTAGTCCCATTACTCTTTTCATATTCATTCACCTCTCATATAAACTTCCTACTAAATAGTCCTTTTCAACTTTCTCAATTTTTACTGTCTTTATTTCATTTTTTATATTCTCTGCTGACTCTACTACTACCTTCAAATAATTCATGCTATGTCCTGGGTATCGGTTATCTTTACTTTTTATTTTTCCTTCGAATAACACATCTAACTCTCTTCCTATGTAGTTTTTTAAAAACTCTTGTTCTAATGATTCTCCAAGTTTTATCATCTTGGAACTGCGATTATTTTTTATGTTTTCGTCAATCTGATTCTCTAAAATTTCAGCTTTTGTGCCTTTTCTTTTTGAATACTTAAATACATGTATCTTGCTAAATTTCATCTCTTTTACAAAGTTATATGTTGCCTCGAACTCTTCTTCTGTCTCTCCAGGAAATCCTACTATAATATCTGTTGTAATAGCCACATCAAGTATATTTTTTTTGAGGAGTTTTATCCCTTGTCTATACTGTTCAGTCGTATATCTCCTATTCATTCTTTTTAATGTAGCGTTACAACCACTTTGAAGCGATAGGTGAAAATGATTGCATATGTTATTTAGATTTTTTATACTACTTACAAATTCCTCATCTACTACTGTAGGATACATAGAGCTTAATCTTATTCGTTCTACACCCCGCACTTTGCTTGTTTCTTCTAAAACTTGGATTAATTTTATGTCCCCTAAGTCTTCTCCGAATGACGCTACTTCTATACCTGCAAGTACTATTTCTTTATATCCTTTTTTTGCTAGCATTTCCACTTCTTCTAACACTTCCACTAATTTTCTACTACGAACTGCTCCTCTTAAATAAGGTATTATACAATAAGTACAATAATTTTTACAACCATCTTGTATTTTTACATATGCCCGAGTAGCATCTTGGGTACTAGATAATTTCATATCATCATATATCTTTTCAGTGCTTATGCTTTCCACAAGCAATATTTTTTCTCTGTTTTTTATATACTCTTCTACCATTTTATATATCTTATCTTTATTATTTGTACCAATTACGATATCCACATCTGTTATACTTTCGCCTTCCTTTTGTGTGTAACAACCTGCCGCAACAAATATTGCACCGTAATTCTTACTTTTAGCTCTATTTATCATTTGTCTTGACTTTCTTTCTGCAAGCTGGGTAACAGCACAGGTGTTCACTATGTACACATCTGCAATATCTCCAAAGTCCACTATTTCATAATCATTTTTCTTAAACTCTTCAAGTACTGAATCAAGCTCGTATTTATTAACTTTACAGCCTAGATTATATCCCGCTACTTTCATGTCATTTACCTCCTATTGTAACAAAGGACAGCATATTAATGCTGTCCCTACTCACCCTTGCACCTCTCTTACAAAGAGGGTAAAGCCAAACTTAAGTAATATGTTTCATATTGGTTTCCCCATACTTGAATTTTCTAAATTCTCAATTTGTGCTATTACAATATTTGTAACACTTCTCCTCTTTCAAGAGAGAGGGGACAGGGGGTGAGTTAAACTATTCCATTAACTAATTTCATTATATCATTATAAAATACGAAAACCATAAGTATCATAAGTAGTGCCAAACCTAGTACATGCACCCAATTTTCTTTTTCTACATCAACTGGCTTTCCTCTTATGAGTTCAACAAACATAAATACCAATCTTCCACCATCAAGTGCTGGGAAAGGCATTAGGTTTATAACACCTAGGTTGGCACTAAGTAAAGCTGAAAACATGAGCAAGTTAACAGATACATTAACAACCTGATCCATAAAAACCTCACTCGCATTTACACTTTTATCGTAAGTATCACCTAAATATTTTACTATGCCAATAGGTCCAGAAACAAGTTTGAAACTTACTTGCCCTGTTACAAGTTTACTTAAGCTAACCCATGTAGTTCTTATAAAATATCCAAACTTTTTAACACTATAATCAAATGATTCCATAAAATCTAGTTTCTGCTCTAATGGTGAAAAACCCATTACTCTTTTTATTCTCGTTTGATTTATTACTAATGTTTTTGTATTTTCATCTATAAGCGTTTCTATTTTATCATTTCTAAGTACTTGCACATTTACTTTGTTTTTATTCATAAGTTCTTTTTCTATGTCTTTAATATAGTATACATCTTTCCCTGCTATATTAACTACGAAATCCCCTACTTTTAGGTTTATCTTACCCTCTAACTCTTGTGGAATAGCACTTATTATTATACCAGCATTTAACGATGTTGTTATATTTTTTTTCTCACCATTTCTCTCTATTATAAGATTTACTTTCTTTTCTGGTGTATTCAAAAGTGCTGTTTCAAAAAGTATATCTTCCATTATCCCTACTTTTGTATCATTGATATATAATATCTTGTCACCCTTCATTAACCCAGCAATCTCCGCTGGTGAATTAGGTGATATTGTATCAACTATTGGTAATGTAACATTATTCATAAGACTAACAGCTATGATTATAGCAACTATTGCATATATAAAGTTCATAAGCGCACCAGCAACGACTATAGCCATTCTTTGCCCTACACTTTTTTTACAGAAAGCTCGAGGATCGTCTGAATTTTCTTCTTCACCCGTCATTTTACAAAAACCACCAAGAGGTAATATTCTTATAGAATATATCGTTTCCCCCATTTTTTTTGAAATCAGTTTTGGTCCCATACCTATTGCAAATTCTTCAACAAAAACTCCATTCATTCTTGCAACTATAAAATGCCCAAATTCATGAACAAGTATAAGAATCGAAAAAACTATTATCGCAACTATAATTGAAATCATCTATCTCTCCCCTTTTTTTAGTTAATTACTAATTACAGCATCATCATCGTTATTACATAATACACAAATGGTGCTACAAATAATATACTATCAAATCTATCTAGTATTCCCCCATGTCCTGGTATCATTTCTCCAAAATCTTTTATTCCTACATATCTTTTTATAGATGAAGCTAATAAATCTCCTATTTGTGAAATAATACTTCCTATTGTACCAATTAAAAGAGCAATTCCTATATATCCATCTATATTCATATGATAATATTTTATTAATATAATCATATAAACTTGAACAAAAATTATACTAAATAATATTCCGCCGACCGCTCCTGCCACTGTTTTCTTAGGGCTTATATCTGGGCACAACTTTGTTTTTCCTAAAGTGAATCCTATTAGATAAGCTCCTGTATCACTTGCCCAACCTACTAAAAATATAAGCCATATGTATAAGTGTCCTGCTTCTAAGTTTCTTACCAACGGCACATACGAAAGTAATACACAAACATAAAAAAAACCAGTAATTGTTATTGCTGCATCCATTATATTATGTTCCTTATAACTTATAATTATAACCGTAAATACCGTTAAAAACATAATAAGTATTAAAATAACAGAGTATGTATTATACAAATTAGTTATTCCAATTAACAGTATATATATAGCACCAAAGAGTAATCCCGTTTTGCTTAGTGGATTACTTTTTTGCTTCATTGCATCATAAAACTCTTTAAGTCCCAATACCCCTACAACAGCAGTTGCAAAATAAAGCATCTGTCTATCTGTAACAAGTATTACACACAATATAGCTAATCCTACAGCGCTACTAAGTATCCGCATTAACATATCATATGCCCCCAAACCTTCTGTTTCTATTTTGAAAATCCAATATTGCTAATTTAAAATCATCTATCGAAAAGTCTGGCCAATACTTATCAGAAAAATAAAATTCACTATATACTGATTGCCATGTCAAAAAATTACTAATCCTCATTTCACCGCTTGTCCTTATGATAAGTTCTGGATCAGGTACTCCACTTGTATCTAGATATTCAGAAAGTCTTTTTTCTGTAATCTCTAGTTCCTTTGTACCACTCTCAACCATCTTTCTCACAGCTCTAATAATTTCATCTCTTCCACCATAATTGATGGCTATGTATAAATGAAGACCTTTCTTATCTTTTGTCTTTTCGCTAACTCTTCTCATCCTATCTTGAATATCTTGAGTTAATGCTGATGAGTCTCCAATAAATCCCACTACATAATCTTCTTTTGTATACTTTCTCTCACATTCAATTAGAAATTCTCGAAGGAGGTTCATTATTTCATTTACCTCATTTTCTTCTCTCTTCCAATTTTCAGTTGAAAAAGCATAAACAGTTAAATACTTTATTCCTAACTTACTAGCGTTCTCAACTAGTATTTTTAAGGTATTTGCCCCTTCTCTGTGTCCTTTTATTTTAGAAAACCCATTTTTTTTAGCCCATCTTCTATTGCCGTCCATTATAATTCCTATATGCTCTGGCAAATTACTCATATCAATATTCATAATTTTACCTCTCTTTTTTAAACTGTAAAATGTTTAAACTGTCATTATCTCTTTTTCTTTTATATCTGTCATTTCTTCAATTTTTCTATTGTATTTATCAGTTAAATCTTGAACTTCCTTTTCTATTACTTTAATATCATCTTCTGTTATCTTATTATCTTTTTGTTGTTTTTTGAAAAGTTCTAATTCATCTCTTCTGACATTTCTTATAATAATTTTAGAGTTTTCTGCACGTTTTTTTACATCCTTTACTAAATCTTTTCTTCTTGCTTCTGTAAGATCAGGAAATCTAAGTCTTATAACCTTTCCATCATTTGTTGGATTTAAATCTATATCCTGAGATGCAGATATCGACTTTTCTATCTCTTTTAACAAATTGCTTTCCCATGGCTTTATTTCTATAAGCTTTGCTTCTGGTACTGATATATTTGCAACCTGATTTAATAATGTAGGTGTTCCATAATAATCAATAGTTATTCTATCTAATATATGTGGATTTGCCCTTCCTGCTCTAACTGTAGTAAATTCTCTTTCAAGTCCCTCTATTACACCCTTCATCTTGTTGTCTAATTGCTGTAAATTATCGTTCATGATATCTCCTCCCATATTTTCAAATGTAGTACATACTTCCTAGGTGATGGTTTAGTTATGGTGATTATTTTTACGAACAATTCATTACTACATTCAGTAAGAATATACCAGCCAATATTATCACACTATAACTTTATCACTTTTTAGTGTTTTTTTCAAGTGTTTTAATCAAAATTTTACTTTTATTCTGTTTTAATTATTGTACCTAATTTATATCCGTCTAAAATTTTCACTATACTACGGTCTTCACTTAAGGCAAATAATATAGTATTCATTCCATTTTCTAGACATAAGCTTGCAGCAGTCATATCTATTACATTCAATCCTTTTGTTATTATCTCTTTAAATGTTATTTCGTCGTATTTCTTAGCATCGGGATTGACTTTAGGGTCTGAATCATAAACTGCATCTATACTTTTCGCAAGTAGTAATATATCAGCCTCTATTTCTATAGCTCTTAGTGCTGCTCCAGTATCTGTTGAAAAGAATGGATGTCCAGTACCGCCTGCAAAAATAACAACCTTGCCCTTTTTCATGTAATCTATCGCCTTTTCTTTTACAAACTGTTCTGTCATAGACCCTACTACAAATGGGGTTTGTATTATGGCGTTTATACCATTAATACGTAATAGTTCTCCCATATAAATAGCATTAATTACTGTAGAAAGTATCCCTATATGATGTGATTTTGTCATGTCCATATTTTTACTATCCCTACCACGCCATATATTACCTGCCCCAACAACCAATGCTACTTCTATTCCCCTACTTACTATTTCCTTAATTTCTTCTGCTACTACTGACGCTGGCTTATCATCAAAACCGAACCTTTTATCTCCTGCCAAAGCCTCACCACTTAATTTTATAAGTACTCTCTTATACATAATTTTTCCTCCTGCTGTTAATATGTGTGTAAAATTTCATTTTTTCATAAAACTTTTGACACTATCTGTTAATATACATTTATATTTTATTTCATATAATTACATACTTATATATTCTACCCAATTTTTCTTATATTTGCAAGTAGTTTTTAATTAAAAATAACTTGATAAAAATAATATTTTATACAAATATCATTTTTATCAAGTTATTTTTTTAATAATATCATCATAACTACTGCCTTGTTTTATATTAAATGTTCCATATTGTAACAGTGTACCTTTATTTTGTTTTTCTAAATATACTTGAAAATTATTTTCATTTTCTATAAGCTTATTGTCGTATAATATCCTAGCTACAGCAAACGAATCACTGCCCTTTGGTATTATAATACTTATAATTTCTTTCTCTGATTCTTCTAACTTAGCTGTGTCAGATGTATCTTCTTGTTCAACTTTTGTTTCTCCTTCTGTTTCTTTCTTTATCTCTTTGGGTACTTCCGTATTATCTTCTTTTATCACACTTGTACTCTTTTGATTTTCTTTAATTTTAGTATTTTCAGTTTTATTCAAATCTGACATAGCTACAGCAAACATTATTGCTGATACTGTCATTAGTCCAATTCCAAATCCCATAATAAATCCTATTTTCACTGTTTTCAAATTTAATCACTCCTTTTTTCCCATACCAATCATTAATCTAATTTCATTCTTTCCTTTTCTTAATGTGCTTGCTATCTCATCGATTGATTTACCTGCATTGTGTAATGCTTGAATTTTTTCTTGTATCGTTTGATTACCCTTTAATATATTCTTTACCTTTAATTCATCATTTATAGTCGTAAATTGGTGTTCCTCTTTTTCGTTAGCTTCCGTCTTCTGTTTATTTTCTTTTATACTTCTTTCTTCGTTTTTTTCATCTAAGGTTACTTTTTTAGTCTTTTTTACTACCTCTTTTTCCTTCTTAGCTAAAGATTCTTGCTTTTCATCTATCATTTGATACAAAAACAAGAGTTCTTTATGCTTAGTATCAAGTTCTTTAGAAACATATGTGGAGAACTTGTTTAACTCTTGCAAAACCTTGTCAGCTTCGTCAACCTTTAAACTTAATTCTTCCTTTTCTTTAGTTACCTTTGATAAATTCGACTCTTCAATATATCCATCTTTAACTAATTCATATTTGCTTATATAACCAAATATAAATACTATTAATCCCATAAAAAATAACACTATGCTTATTATTAAAGAAAGCATTAAAACACCCCCGTCTAAATCTTCAGGTCTATATGTTTATGATTTTTATTATCGTCATCTTTTTGTTCGTCATCATCATCTTCTTCTATACTTTCTAATTTTTTATTTTTTGTGTACTGCTTATATTTTTTATGTTTTTTTCTATTTTCATCTTTATCTTTGTCTTCAACATTTAGTTTTTTATGTTCAATATTTTCTGTTTTCTGTACTTTAGTTTGACGAACTTGATCAACTTTTCTCATACTCTCCGCTATATTGTGTTGTACATTTTGCCCGTGTGCATTAGTATTTTGTTGCACCTTGCTGTACTCACTATTTGTAGCAGCTATAGTTTGCATATCTATTGGTCTAATAGCCATATAATCATCTCCATTAGTAAGCAGATATTTTAACGTCTGCTCCTTCTTTTCTCAAGGTACATCTCGATAAATCTTCTTTTGTTCTCATATATGCATTAGATATATAAATTTCTACATTTGGACATATTTTTTGTTCAATTTTTATCTCACCGTTTTCAATTTCTTGAATTTTCTGCATAAGTAATTCTTGTTCTTCGTTCAACTCCTCAATACGTCTAGTTATAGAATTATTAGTATGAACTATTTTTTCTAGTAATCCTTTCTTCTCATCATCAAGTAAGCTCTTTTTATTTTTAGCTTCTAACAACTCTTGCAATTGCCCAGACTTCACTTTCTCATCCTTTATTCTTTCTATTTCTTCTTTATTTTTCTTATACATTTCAATTAGATTAGGATCTATTCCAACTTTTAATTCTGTACATGTCCCGAAGTTTGAACCAACCACTTTAGCCTTTATAAGCTTTCCTGCAGTGACAACTCCACCTACGATTAGACCTGTCTTTCCTCCAATTTCTATGTTTTTACTACATCTGACATTCGAGTGTAGGATTGCTTCGCTAACTATATTTCCGCTAACTATAACATTACAGTTTTCTATATATTTTGCTACAAGGTCTCCACCTACTTTTATCTCAGCTTTTCCGTTTCCAAGTACACCACTATGCAAATTCATACTTCCCTTTGATTCAAGTATTGCACCTTCTACTACTCCATATATATCTATGTTTCCAGCCGCAAAGACTTTGAAATCACTAAGTACATTTCCTCTTATTATAACACTTCCAACAAAATTTATATTTCCTGTACTTGTATTAACATCAGAAGCCACTTCAAATACTTCGTTTATAACAATCTTTCCATCTATCAATCCTACTTGTCCATCTTTCGTAGCAAAAAGCTTTAACCCATCGTCACTTACTGATACATTTCTTCCTCTTTTAGCATTCACTGGTTTACCTTTAGAAGCAAATAATGGCTGACCTAAAACATTATAACCGTCCTCCCCATCAGTAGGAGGTATAATAACCGCTAGTACATCACCATCATGAACATTCTCAATAAGATTCAAGTTATAGAAATCAACCGTTCCGTCTTCTCTTTCTTTGGGTTTTATTTTCTTTTCCGTCTGAAAATTATATATAACTTTTCCATCTTCACCTTTGATAGTTTGTTTTCCCTGTGCTATATTATATAGAAACTCATAATTTCTACTTTCAAAAAGACTTTCTAAAGCACCTTGATCAATACTTTCCCTCAAACCTTCTAGTTGAATATAATCTTGTATCTCTTCCTTAGTCAATTTTCTACCATCATTTTTTGGAGCGTGAAACATAATGTATGCATCCATCTTATCAGGTGTAATTTTCACTGTCATTGATTCATTCTTTTGAATCTGCTGTGAATCATCTTTTTCATCCATACCAATATACCCCTTCCGTATTTCTATTAAGCTAATAGGTAATTACTATCCCCTAACTTACCTCTTAACCTTACTATAGCTCTCGAGTGTATTTGTGATATTCTTGATTCTGAAATTTCTAATATCTTGCTGATTTCTTTTAGTGTCAATTCTTCGAAGTAATATAAAAATATAATTTTTTGTTCTCTTTCTGAAAGGGAGTTAACAGCTGATTTCAACATCTCTTTTGTTTCTTTTTTTTCTATTTCATATTCTGGTTGTTCTGATTTATTGGTTGTAAACTCATTTATATTAGACTCATAATTTTGTTCGGTATATTCATCTAGAGATACCATTGCTGAAATATTTGTTTCTGTGATTACTTCTTGTAGTTCATCTAAATTAATCCCAAGTTTTTGTGCTAATTCTTCATCAGTCGGTTCTCTACCTAACTCTGTTTCTAGTTCAGACATTACTAAATCAACTTTTTTCTGTTTATGCCTAAGTGACCTTGGTATCCAATCCATTTTTCTAACACTATCTAATATCGCACCTCTTATTCTAAGAGACGCATAGGTTTCAAACTTTACATTTTTGGTTAATTGAAATTTATTAACTGCATCAATTAATCCAAAAACACCAAAACTAACTAACTCTTCAAACTCAACATTATTGCATAAATATATATTTACTCTTCCTGCAATATACTTAACTAAAGGGGAATAACCTATTATTATTTTGTCTTTGAGTTCCTGCGTATTATATTTTACATATTCTTTCCAAGCTTTTTCAAGTTCTTCGCTGTTTTTAATAATAGCACCCAATATATCACCCCCCTAAATCAAATAACAAAAAATTTTAATGAATCTCCCCGCGGCAAGCCGACGGGGTATCATGTTGTCATTGCGAGCGTTTTTTGCGAAGCAATCTCATCTTTCAAAAACGAGATTGCTTCGTCGAAAGAACCTCCTCGCAATGACAAGAACGCGGCAAGCCGACGGGGAATTAAACCCAAAGAGATTAATATTTTTCATCTCACTCAAGAACAAGATATCCGAACTTTATATTATCTTCTCTGGTTTTCCTACACTTTTTATTTTAAAAGATCCGTCAGCCGTATAAAATTCAACGGTTCTTCCATAGTTTTCTCCAGTATCTTCGGCAATTATTGAAATTCTAATTTCAGCTAAAATTTCTTTACATGCTTGAATATTCTTCCTACCTACACTAAATACATCATCAGCACTATCAAAATCAAACATTTGAGAACCACCAGCAATCTTTGCAATTAAGTTTTGCCTTCTCATTCCTTCATTTTCCATCATACTTAGTAAATCACTTATAGCCGTATCCGCAAATTTCGCTCTATTATTATTGTTTTTGATAGCTTTACTACTTGGTAACATAACATGTGCCATACCTGCTATTTTTAATTTAGTATCATATAATACAACTGCTACACAGGATCCTAAACCTAGAGTGGTTATCATACCAGGATTCTTCACAATGTTAAAATCCGCCATCCCCACCTTTACTACTTCTATATCCTCACTATTAATCATATTAGACTACCCCTAGCGACTTCATAATTTTATCAAACGATTGCAATTCTGGAATCAATATATAATACCCCACTACATCACAATCCCCTTCATTAAAGTCTGTCTTAATAAATAATACACTGTCCCCTGTTTTACCAAAGAGTATCGCAGGTACGCTTAGTATCGCTCCTGCCATATCAAAAGCTAACTTTGGTATTGATTGTATCATCGTTAGATTTGTTAGCTTAGACAAAGCCGTAAGATATGAACCTGTTAGTATATTACCTATTTCTTTTAATGCAGATAAGTCCATCTCACATAGCTCATCTTCGCTTGTTATGTTCTTATTCAACAAAATATTAAGCATAATACGAACAGACTCATATTCTAAAACATACATCATAATACCATTAATGTCTCCAGATATCTTAACTAGAATACCTGCAACCATATTTTCTTCACCGCCAAGTATAGCTGATACATCTTTAAGCTCTACTACCTTAACCTCGGGTACTCTCATCATTATAGACCTATTAAGCATTTGAGACAGTGCAGTTGTAGCATTTCCTGCACCAATATTACCCAATTCTTTTAGAACATCCATATGTAACTCATCCAATTTATCTTGCATCATTTAACCTCAAATCACCAATAAGCTCTTCTTCTATATTTTCGATTAACTTATTTATGTTTATTATAGTGACAATTCTATTATCAATTTTGCCTACGCCTTTTATAAAATCTATACCTATTTTCGTATTTAATTCTTGAACAGTTTCTATATTCTTTCCATCTAATCCAACTACTTCTTTTACCTTATCAACAATAATAGCAATACTTGCATCTTGCTTCTTTATAATGATTATCCTACTGTTATTTGTAAAAGCATCATCTTCAAAGTTAAGCTTTTTTCTTAAACTCATTACTGGTATTATGTCCCCGCGTACATTTATTACTCCATTAATGTAAGCAGGTGCTTTAGGAACCCTAGTAATACCTTGTATTCTATTAATTGACTCAATTTCTTCTATATTAATTCCATACTCCTCTTCTTCTAAATCAAATGTTATATATTGCTTAACTTCACTAGAATTTAAATCTTTTTGATTGTTCATAAAAACACCTCCGCTTTTAGTGCAATCGCACTATGTGATATTGTGGTACGTAAGTAGTAACACACCACATCAGTACTATCTGATATCTTTTATACCAACATGTTTATATCAAGTATCAATGCTACTTCGCCATTTCCAAGTATCGTTGCACCTGCAATCATTTTTATAGATGCTAAATATTTTCCTAATGATTTTATAACTATTTCTTGTTCCCCTATTAATGAATCTATAACAAATCCTATTTCTCTTTCGCCCTTTTTAGTAATTACAATTGTAACTGTGCTGTCTTCTTTTATACTTTTTTCTTCTGATACACCTAACTCTCTGCCAAGTCTTACAATAGGGATAACTTTATCTCTTAGCAGTATTGTTTCTTTCTTTTGGATATGTTTTATATCCTCTTCCTGTATATCTTCTATTGTTTGTATTATATTGAGCGGTATAGCATATCTTTCTTGACCTATTTTTACCATAAGCGCTTGAATAATAGCAAGTGTAAGGGGAAGTCTAACTATAAACTTAGTTCCTTTTCCTAGCTCAGATTTTACTTCTACATTTCCACCCAATGCTTCTATTTTAGTTTTAACAACATCAAGTCCAACTCCGCGTCCCGAAACATTTGTTATTTGATCTGCAGTACTAAAACTTGGAGTAAATATAAATTGTAACAACTCATTTTCTGACAAATTACCCGATGACTCTGCACTAACAGCTCCAACTTCTACTGCTTTTCTTCTTACTTTCTCATAATTAATACCTTTTCCATCATCTTCAACTTCAATAACAACATTATTTCCATCTTGATATGCTCTTAAATTTATAACGCCTTGCTTTGCTTTTCCTGCTTTTGCTCTTTCTTCAGGAACCTCAAGTCCATGGTCAGCAGCATTTCTTAGTAAATGAATAAGAGGGTCTCCAATTTCATCAATAACTGTTCTGTCGAGTTCAGTATCCTCACCATTCATCTTTAAAACTATAGTTTTATTTAAGTTTTGTGCTAAATCTCTTATCATTCTAGGAAATCTATTAAATACTCTCTCAACTGGGACCATTCGCACTTTCATAACTGCATCATGCAAGTTTGTTGTAACTCTCTCTAGATATTCTAATGCTTCATTACTTTCACTCGTCTTTACCTCTTCTTCTAACCTTGTTTTTACAATTATTAACTCACTCACTAAATTCATCAGATTATCTAGCCTTGATATATCAACTCTAACTGTTTTACTTGATTGTTGTTTTTTATCTTCCAGATTTTTTTCTTCTACTTTTTCTTCTACTTTTTCATCTTGAATGTCTTCTTTAACAATTTCTTCTTTTCTTACTGTGTTTTTAATATCCTCTTGTTTATTATTTGGAATATAATCTTTTACTTCCACACTGTTCACCTCTGCAATAGAATTTAACTCTTCTTCAAATACTCTTCTCTCATCTAAAGAAATAACAATGAAAGATAAATTGAAATCAAAATTTTCTTCTTCTATATCTTTTAGCGTAGGATTTGATTTGTATATTTCAGCAAAATCTTGCATGCTTTTAATTATTAGATATGCTCTAGCTCCCTTTAACATGCAACTATCAGCGATTTGTATATCTATTACATATGCCTTTTTGCCTTGGTTTAACATTTCATTTATATATTCATTTTCAGAGAAATCTAACGCTATACTGGCTTTTGTTATTATTGATTTCTCCTTTACTTCTATTTTAGATTGTTTATTATTTGATTCAAGTAGAGAGTTCAGGTCAGAAATTAAACTTATATGTTCTTTTATTCCTTCTTTACCTGTCTCAGTAATCTCATTAAGGTAGTTTTCTAGTGCATCAACAGACTTAAATAATACATCAACTAACTTCGAACTCACACTAACATTCCCAGTTCTTATTTCTGCTAAAACACTTTCCATTGTATGTGTTAGCTTTTGCATATTATTATAACCCATTGTTCCTGACATGCCTTTTAATGTATGCGCAGCTCTGAAAATTTCATTTAAAATTTTCATGTTTTCAGGATCATTTTCTAATTGAAGCAAATTATCATTTAAATTCTGTAAATGCTCTCTGCTTTCTTCAATAAATATTTGCAAGTATTGAGTTACATCCATGCTTCCACCCCCGTTTTAGTATGTTAATATAAAAAGTGTATACTACTTCTTTGGGTCCCTCCCCTACTTTAGGGGGAGAACTTTTTATAACATATTTTCATTTAATTATATCAAATTTTTTCAAAATTACAAATCTTTTATTATATTTATTTTATTTTTTACTAATTCAATAAACATTTTTAGTCCTTTTGCGTTGCTTTTGTCTGTTTTTATGTTTAATATTTTTTCTGCTAATTTTTTTAATGCTATTGTTATTTCACTTTTAGGATATTTTATAATTACAGCTTCTTGAGACCTTACTGATTTTTCTAGACACTCATCATTCGGCAAATACCCCAAATCTTCGACTTTTATATTTAAAAATTTATCAGCAACCTTTTTGATCTTTTCAAATATTTTTTGTCCTTCATTTTCATCCTTAACCTTATTTATAACAAGTTTTACATTTATGTCTCCTTTTTTTATCTTATCAGAGAATACTTTTAGTAGTGCATACGCATCTGTTATTGCTGTTGGTTCTGGTGTGGTAACTAAAAGTACCTCATCTGCAAAACCTAGAAATGTCATTACTGTGTCTGAAATGCCTGCACCTGTATCAATTATTATTATGTCTACCATCTTATCTAATAAATTTAAATTTTGTGCAAATGTTTTTATTTGCGTCTCTGTAAGACTTGTAAGTTCCCTTATACCAGAACCACCAGAAATGAATTTTACTTCATTTGGCCCGATAGTTATTATATCTGTTATTATTTTCTTTCCATATATAACATCAGATAAATTATATTTGGGCACAATACCAAGTAATACTTCTATATTTGCTAACCCTAGATCAGCATCAAGTATCAGCGTCTTTTTGCCTCTATTTATAAAATCAATTGCTAAGTTTAGAGCAACATTAGTTTTGCCAACACCACCTTTACCACTTGTGATTGCTATTACCTTTGCTGAGCATGTACGCTTTGGCTCCTTGTTTTTCTTTTTAATAATATCCCTCAAATTTTGAGCTTGGTCTTTCATTTTTCATAACTCCCTAAAAGTAGTTTTGCAATTTTTTCTGTATTCATTAATTCTATGTCGTCGGGTACATCTTGTCCAAATGTAATATATGATAAAGGTTTTTTTGTATACATTTTTACATTTAGTATGTTACCCAAACCAAGCGTCTCATCCATTTTAGTGAATATTATTTTGTAATCACTAATTATTTCTGAGTATTTATCTATTATATCAATAGTATCCCTATATTTAGTAGCTAAACTAAGTACAAGAAATACTTCCTTTTTATCAAGTATTTTTACTAGCTCTTCAATTTCCTTAAACTGCTCTTCATTCTTATGAGAACGTCCCGCTGTATCTAAGAAAATCAACTCTTTGTCTTTATAATTTTCTATTTTTTTAACTAGTTCATCTGGCGAGTATATTACTTCTATAGATGCTCCTAATATTTCTGCATATGTTTTTAACTGTTCTACTGCTGCTATCCTGTATGTATCAGCTGTTATAAGTCCTACATTTTTCTTATTATCTAGTATAAATTTTGCTATTACTTTTGCTATTGTTGTTGTTTTTCCTACTCCTGTTGGACCTATAAAAGCGACTACCTTTGGTTTTCCATCTTCCTTGTCCGTTTTTAATTCTTCTGGCTTTCCTAGAAAGTCTGTTATTCTAGTGTATACTATTCTTACTAAATCATTTACATTGTTTTTTTCATCTATGTCATCTAGGTCTTTTAATATTTCTTCCGCTAGATCTTTGTCTACCTCATTCTTTATTAAATTATCATAAAATAGTTGTAATATATTATTCTTGTACTTTTTATCATCATCTTCTTTTACCTTAGCTTGACTAACAATTTTATCTGTCATTGTTTTTATTAGGTTCTCTAAATTATCAAGCTTATTTTCTAGACTTTTAATTGTCTCACTTTGTTTTCCTAACTCAATTTCTTTAAACTTATTATGTTCTTCAAATTTAGTCATCTTCTCTTCAATAATACTGTTAGAGTTATTTTGAGGTTTACCTATGGTTTCATCTAATGTAACTGTTACTTCTACTGTTGGCTTAAATAAGAACTTAAATATTCCTTTGGGTTGTATTATCTTTTCACTAAGTATAAAAACTTCATTTCCCAACTCTTCTCTTATTTTATCTAAAACATCTTTTTTAGTTTTTCCTTCGTATTTTTTAATCTTCATTTATGCTCACCATCCCCACTGGTTGTATCTCGACTGTAGAGGTGTCCACCTCATTAAATGATAATACTATAATATTAGGCAATTCTTCTTCTATAATTTTCTTAAAATATAGTCTTACTATTGGTGAAGTCAGTATTATGGGTTGCGCACTCGTAAAGTTCAATCTTGATACCTCTACATTTATCTTCTCTATTATCTGAGTACTTATCCTAGGATTAAGAGCAATATATGCTCCATGATCTGATTGTTGTACTGAATCCATTATTTGTTGCTCAAGCTCTGGATCAAGTGTTAATACATTATTAGTTTGACCTTGCTGAAAACACTTTCTAGATATCGCCCTTCTAAGTGACTGCCTTACATACTCAGTTAAAACATCTGTGTCCTTTATATTGTGAGCATAATCTGCTAGTGTTTCAAATATAGATACTAAATCTCTTATCGATATACCCTCACGAAGGAGATTTGCAAGCACTTTTTGTATTTCTCCTATATTCATAAGCTTAGGTACTAATTCATCAACTAAAACATCATTTTCTTCCTTTACTTTAGTTATAAGTGTCTGAACATCCTGTCTTGTAAGTAATTCATGTAAGTGTGATTTGATAACTTCTGTAAGATGTGTTGCTATTATTGATGGAGGATCAACTACTGTATATCCAAAAGACTCTGCTTTTTCTCTTTGTTTTTCTGTAATCCACAAAGCTGGTAGTCCAAAAGCTGGCTCCATTGTTTCTATTCCATCAATCTCCTCCTCAACATATCCTGGATTCATAGCCATATAGTGATCAAACATAATATCACCTTTGACTACCTCAATTCCCTTTATCTTTATTATATATTGATTAGGATTTAATTGTATATTGTCTCTAAGTCTTATTATCGGTACTATTGTGCCTAGTTCAAGAGCAATCTGTCTTCTTATCATAACTACCCTATCTAGTAAATCCCCACCTTGATTTGTATCAGCAAGTGGTATTATACCATACCCAAACTCTAGCTCTATTGGGTCAACTTGTAATAACGATATGACATTTTCTGGTTTTCTTATTTCTTCTACTTCTACATCTTCTGAAGATATTTCTGTCTCTATAGACTTTCTCTTCAAGTTTTTATTCATAGCATTTGCTCCTAAAATACACAAAACACCAGATGGAACCATTGAATACCATGGTAGTGGTGTAAATACTCCTAAAAATATTAAAACCCCACCTGTAAGATATAATACTTTAGGCACGCTAAATAATTGCTTCAGTAATGTTGCGCTCATGTCTGTCTCTTTTGCTGCTTTAGTTACAAGTATCGCTGTGGCTACTGATATTAAAAGTGCTGGTAACTGCGCCACAAGTCCGTCACCTATTGTAAGTATGGTATACTTTTGTATTGCATCAGCAAAGTCTAACGGCTTACCACCCGTTACACCTGTCATACCAAGTATTAAGCCACCTATTATATTTACAAATATTACTATTATACTAACTATAGCATCGTTTTTTACGAACTTACTTGCTCCATCCATTGATCCATAAAATGAAGCTTCTTCTTGTATTTTATCTCTTCTTTCTTTTGCTTGTTTATCATCTATTACGCCAGAGTTCAAGTCAGCATCTATCGCCATCTGTTTACCAGGCATTGCATCCAGTGTAAATCTTGCAGATACTTCCGCTACTCTTTCTGCACCCTTTGTAATAACTAAAAATTGAATTATAACTATTATTATAAATAGTATACTACCTACGACAATATTACCACCTGCAACAAACGAACCAAAAGTTGCAATAACCTGTCCCGCTTCACCTTCACCCAGTATTAACCTTGTAGAAGCGAGTGTTAGACCTAGTCTAAACAATGTTGTAAGTAATAATATTGTAGGAAATAAATACATATCTAAAGATTCTTTTGAAAACAATGCATTTAAGAGTATAATAAGTGCAAGTCCAATATTTATTGTTAAAAGGAAGTCTAATAAAAATGGTGGAAGAGGTATTAGAAATAACAAAACAACTAATATTACAACAAATCCAAGTGCCATATCCCCTGATTTCACTATTTCCACCTACCTCTCTTGTGTCCCCTCTCTCCCTTTGTTGTCGGGAGAGGGTTAGGGTTAGGGTAGTCGCTTTCGCGTATCTAACCCTCTCCCTTATTTATAATTTATTCCTCTTTTATCCAAGTTTTCAAAGTCTCAAGCCTTTCTCCATTATTGCCATGCTCTTTGTCATATGCAAATTCGTTTAACTCATCACATGGAAACTTTCCACACTTGCCACAATGATTATGCTTTTTGTCCATGCAGCACTTTGCAAGCTTACACGTTCCCCATGCCATATCCCCATTTGATTCCATACAACCTTTGCAACCCATGGGACCCTTCCATTCACAGGTATTACACTTAAGTCCACATCTTGATTCTATCATTTGTTCTCACCTCTATTTTAGTTTCACATTATTCTGATATTTTACTACCCTCACCCTACCCCCTCCCTACAACAAAGGGAGAGGGAAACAAACTCTTAGTATGTCACAATGACAGTCTAGCGGGTGTGTTCCTTTTTAAAATCTTTTCACTAGCCACTTCTTCACACTTTGTTTTTAAGTTTATATACGAATGCTAGGATTTCTGCTACTGCTCCGAATAATTCTTCTGGTATTTCTTCACCTATCTCAACAGTTGCATACAATGTTCTTGCAAGTGGTTTGTTTTCTACTATTTCTACTTTATTTTCAATAGCTACTTCTTTTATTCTCTTAGCCAAGAAATCTGTTCCTTTTGCCACTACTCTCGGTACTGCATCCTTCTTTTGGTCATACTTTACAGCAATCGCATAATGAGTAGGGTTTGTAATAATTACATCAGCTTTTGGAACATCATTCATCATTCTTCTCATCGATATTTGTCTCATTCTTTGTTTTATCTTTTGTTTTATTTCTGGCTTACCTTCTTCTTGTTCATACTCTTTTCTCACTTCATATTTACTCATTTTTATTTTTTTCATATGCTCAAATCTCTGGTATGAGTAATCAATTATTGCTAATACTACAAATAATATACCTATCTTAAGCGCTGTATCTATAACGACATTACCAACATGCAATGTACTTTGAACTATACTCATATTCATATATGCTGGCAATATTTTTATCTCACTACTTATTGATACATATAGTATGGCACATATCAGCACTAGTTTCAAAAGTGATTTCATCAGTTCCATTACTGATCTCATAGAAAAAATCCTTTTAAACCCTTCAAGAGGATTTATTCTGCTTAATTTTGGTTGTATTGGTTTTAATGTAGGATGCCATCCTATTTGAACTACATTTGCAATTACACCTACAATTAAACAAACAACTGTAATGGGAAGTACTGCTATTAATGTTCTAGCAAACATGTCTGTTAAAAAACTTGACATATACGATATGCTAAATATCTCATCTGTTTTTGATAATAACGAAAATGTATGATTAAACAAATCTACAATCTTATCGTACATATATGGAATAAATATTTTCAAACTAAAGAAGCTAAATATTATAAGCATAGCTGTATTGATTTCCATGCTCTTGGCAAACTGGCCTTCCTTCATCGTTTCCTTTTTCTTCTTTTCTGTAGGAAGTTCCGTTTTTTCTCCGCCAGCACCTTCAGCAAAAAATTGCAAATTTAATTTTATTAATATATTTTTTGTTATATTTTCATTCATCATGGGCTCATCCCTTTTAACATTTTGATAAGACTTACATCTATCTTATCGAATATATATGAAAAACTCATAATCGTAAATGGTGTTATAAGAATCATAACATATAACGATATATATATTTTTATTGGCAATCCAACAACAAACATATTCATTTGTGGTAATGTTCTAACAAGTATACCAAGTCCAATATTTATAATAAGCATTATCCCTATTATCGGACTCGCCATCTTTATTGCTGTAACAAACATATCTGTAATTATTTCCATATGTGTATCAAACAGCGCCTGTGTCAAATGAAAAACTCCAAGTCCTACAATATTATAACTGTATACGATAGCCTTTATAAGTTCATAATGCATATTTGTTATAAGCATTATTGCTATTATAGAAAAATAATACAAGTTACCTGTTATAGGCATTTGGGTTCCACTTAACGGATCCATAACACTTGCCATTGAAAAACCAATTTGAAAATCTACCATCTCACCTACCATAACTATTACATTTAAGATTATTGTAGCTGTATATCCAAGTATTAATCCTACTGCTACTTCTTTTATCCCAATACCAAAGTAACCAAAAATATTATTTGAATAACTAACAGTTTTCACCAATCCAGTTGATACAACAACATTGGCAATTATAAATGAAAGTCCTACCTTAATATAGTTATTTACATATTGACCACTAAAGAATGGGGCGCTTACAAAAAAGGCTACAATCCTAAGCATTACTAAAAATATAATTTCCATATTCATATAAATATTTTGTGTCATAAATCCCATACAATCACCACGTCAATCTACTTAATATAAAAAACTATTCATACTACTATATAGATTTATTATGTATTCAATCATTACAGTCATCATCCATGGACCAAATACACCAATCGCTACAAATATTGCAATTATCTTAGGAACAAAGGCGAGTGTTGGCTCTTGTATAGATGTAACTGCTTGAAATATACTTACAATTAGTCCAACAAATAGTCCAACAAGTAAAACAGGCGAAGATACCATTACTGTAATCCATAAGGCATTTTTTGCTACATCAATAATTGCACCTTCATTCATGATTTCCCCTCCTATCTAAAACTCTGGACAATCTGTCCTACAATTAAATTCCATCCGTCAACCATTACAAAAAGTAGTAACTTAAATGGCAGCGAAATCATAACTGGCGGTAACATCATCATACCCATTGCCATAAGAGTGGATGAAACTATCATGTCTATAACTAAAAATGGAATATATATTATAAAACCAATCATAAACCCTTTTTTAAGTTCACTAATTATAAATGCTGGAATAATAACTGTAGCAGGAAGCATTTCAGGTGATTCAACTTTAGCAGTCTTCGAAATATTCATGAATAGTGCTAAATCCTTTTCATATGTCTGCTTCAACATAAAGTTTTTAAGTGGTTTCATTCCCACTTCTACAGCCTTTTCCTGAGTTATTTTACCTTCATTAAATGGTTTTATAGCATTTTCATTAATATCAGTTAGCACCGGATTCATTATAAATAATGTTAAAAACAATGCAAGTCCAATTATAATTTGATTTGGAGGCGTTTGTTGAGTTCCAAGTGCTGATCTCAAAAAATGTAGAACTATTAATATTCTTGTAAATGAGGTCATCATTATAAGAATAGATGGAGCTAGTGAAATAATAGTAAGCAAAAATAGTATTTTCATACTATTAGTAACTTCAACTGGACTATCAGCCGCACCAAATGTCATATTAACTTCTGGTATTATTGTATTATTCGCATATACAGAATAATAAAAAACAGAAATTATAGACATAATAAATGTTATAATTAACACACTACTTACTTTATTTTTCATTTTCATAATTTTCACTCCATTATTACTTTTAATGTCTTGACTCAACCGAGTGGCAGTATAACTACTTTTTTTGCCTATTAATTATTTTATCAAGTATATTTTTAAAATCTTTTCCAATAAGTCCTTCATCTTTATTAATAATTAACTTTTCTCCATCTACTGTATCTAATAATTTTACATCATCTTTCGTAACAGACAACACCATAAACTTATCCGTTACTTTAACAATATATAAATATTTTTGGTATCCAATAGACATCACTTCGATGAGCTTTATATTGCTATTTCTAAATCGTTTCCCACTACTCATTCCTATATATCTTGTCGTAATATATGCTAGTCCCATAACTAATGCAAGTATAAATGCTATGCTAATTACGGAAGTCATTATTTCTAAATTTTTCATTTAACATCCACCCTTTATTATAAACCTAAAACTTTTTTAACGGCTTCAAGAATTCTTTCAGCTTGAAAAGGCTTTACTACAAAATCTCTCGCCCCTGCCTGTATTGATTCAATAACCATTCCTTGTTGTCCCATTGCCGAGCACATTATAATCTTAGCAGCACTATTAATTTGTTTAATTTGTTTTACCGCTTCTATACCATCCATTTCTGGCATTGTAATATCCATTATTACTAAGTCTGGTGTACTTTCTTTATACCTCTCCACTGCCTTTAATCCATTTTCTGCCTCTGCAACAACATAATAACCATTTTTTGTTAGAATATCCTTAACCATCATTCGCATAAATGCAGCATCATCAACAACTAAAATATTTTTACCTTCCATATCTACTTCCCCCTTTGGTGACATTTTAATTTGTTTTCGTTAATTATATCATATTCTTTCTTTGACATCAATAATTTCTGTAATTCTTATTCCAAAATTTTCGTCAATTACAATTACTTCACCTTTTGCAACAAATTTACCATTTACTAATATATCAATAGGATCCCCAGCAATTTTATCTAACTCAATAATTGTTCCAGGCGCAAACTCTAAAATATCCTTTATAGATTTATGGGTTCTTCCTAGCTCAACAGTTACTTCAAGTGGTACATCCATTATAAGCTCAATATTTTCTTTCTGTTTCTGCATTATAGAAGAATGCATGTCTGAAAATTGAACAGGCTTTACATTCACATTACTTTTTTCACTAGCAACACTGGTTGTTGCTCTTTTATCTTGTTCAGTAGCAGTATTAGTATTAGTATTTATGTTCGCTGTATTATCTTTATTTTGATTTTGGTTTTGATTCTTTTCTACTTCAGTATTTTTAATTTTTGATAGGATACTTTCAGCAAGAGTTTCAGTTACTATCAATCTTATTTCACTTGTAATTAGATCATCAACCAAGAAATAGTAATTTATTAAAATAATTTCATCACTCATATCAATCATTTTTTCTAATTCTAAAGTGCTACTCACTTTCTCTGTTTTGGGAGAATTTACATCTATTTTCCCACCTAAAATTGACGAAATTATTGTTACCTGTGCCCCTATCATTTGACTGATTGCTTCTGTTATCGCACTGAGATGCAAATCTGAAAATTCTTCATCGTTAATTGCTTCTGTTCCCATCATCAAACCAGCAATAACTTTTGCATCATCCATTTTTAAAAGTAAAATACTTTCTCCTTTTATTCCCTGTTTATATTCTATCTTAGTCGCTAGTTGCGCTTGGTCTTCTAATATACTTGAAATTGCACTTTCATCATCTATCGAATCATATTTTAAAGTAACATGCTTATTAATTAAGTTAGATAACACTTCTGAAGCCTTTCCCATAGCTTTATCTAGCAATTTTACAACTTCATCTTTATCTTTATTACTAAGGCTTGCTTGACTTGCACTTTTATTAGAGTCCCCACCTAGCAAAGCATCTATTTCATCTTGCGAAAGCATATCTGCCATTATTCTTCCTCCTCCCTAACAATCTTAGTAATTTTTAATCCATTCTTTTTCTTACTTATACCGGGTTTTCCTTTAAATTTTAATAAATTCCCCACATACACATTCAAGTCTGAGCTTGTATAAGAATCTAACCTTATTACATCGCCTTCTTGCAATTCTATGAAATCCTTTACTATAATTTGAGTTTTACCGAGTATTACTCGAATTGGTATTTGTGAGATTTGAATTTTCCCTTCCATATAACTTTTATAATCTTCTACTTGAACATTTTTATGATTTGTGTACCAATATTTTGTATTCAAAAACTCCATAAGTGGTTCTATTACTAGATAAGGAACACAGATATTTATCATTCCCTCTACATCTCCAACCTTTATATTTAAAGTAATTAGCGCTACCATCTCATTTGGCTCTATCATTTCAGCAAATTGCATGTTCGTTTCTAATTGCTCTAATTTTGGTTGTACAGCATGAATATTTGTCCAATGCTCGCCCATCATCTTTACTAATTTATCCATTATCTTTGTAAGTAAAATTTTTTCTATTTGAGTAAAGTCTCTATTTGTTTTAAGTACTGTACCTGGCCCACCTAGAACTCTATCAAGTATAGTGAATCCAACTTTTGATGATATTTTCATAAGTATCGAGCCTTTTAGTGGCTTAAAGTCTATTATCCCAAGTATTATTGGGTTTGAAAGCGAGTTTGTAAATTCTCTATATGTTAGCGCTTCAGAGTTTATTACTTCTACGTGTGTAGGGGTCCTTAAATAACTTGAAAAGTAACTTGACACACTTCTAGCATAATTTTCATGTATTATTTCTAGCGTTTTCAAATGCTCCTTTGAGAACTTTGACGGTCTCGCGAAATCATATTTTTTTATCTTCTTTTCGCCCTTAGCCGCGCTAGCTTGATTAATATCAAAGTCACCAGAGTTTAAGGCGTTCAGTAAGTCGTCTATCTCATTCTGTGATAAAACATCAGACATGTATAATCACCTTCTTGTTTTAGTGGATAGTGGATAGTGGCTGGTGGATAATGGCTAGTAAAATACCTTTTTTACTACCCTCTCGACATGTGCCACTAACCACATTTATTACGATATTAGTTCAATATAGACATCCTCAAAAAATACATCCACCATTATATCAGTATCAAATTTTTCATTTATTTTTTCTAATAATTCTTTCTTCAAATCAGTCCAAAAGTTTGGTTGTTGATAATTTTCATAATTTTTTCCTCTTATCACTGTATCTATAATATCACCTACTATAGGTTTTTTCTCTTCAATCAATATAGCTTTTTCTTTATATTCAGATGATTTCGAATTTACTCCTAAATGTATCGTAACTCGAAGTCTATATTGCTGTCCAATAGAATCTGGAGCTAACGTATATACCTTCTTTTCCACCACACTAACTGGTTCCACATCTTCTATAGCTATCAAAGCTTTTTTACCTTTATCTTTACTGTCTTCTACTACTTTACCTGTACCCGTGTTTGACATTTGCATTATTAAATAAAATTGTGTACCGATTACAACCACTAATAATAAAATAATGACTCCCATTATAACTGGTCCTAATTTATTTGGCTTTTGATTTTCTTCCATTACGTATTCCCCTCTCTCTATTCTAATTGTCCTTTGCACATAAAAAAGCGCATAGTAATCCTAGATTATATTTTAACATTAAATATCTGTTTACTCAACAGTTTTTAAAATATTTTTTTAAAAAACAACTATTTTTTTAAAAAATAGTTGTTTTTTTGTATTTTAAATTATTTATTATTAAATTTTTATTTTATTACATGTATGTTTTTCTTGACATAATCAAGCCCTGAGACTAGTGTCATCACTACTGCCATGTATATAAGTATATCCTTTATATAGTTTAAATTTCCAAAATCAAAGAACAAGGTAATTATCATAGCCATTTGAGTTACTGTTTTCCACTTTCCCCAATTACTTGCTGCTATTACGATATTTTCAGCAGCTGCAATCGTCCTAAAACCAGATATAGCAAACTCTCTAAATATTATCACTATCACAACCCATGAAGCAAGCATACCTTTCTCTACAAAAACAATCATCGCAGATATTACCAATATCTTATCTGCCAAAGGATCTAAAAACTTTCCTAGATTAGTTATCATATTATATTTTCTAGCTATATATCCATCTAGCATATCTGTTAGCGATGCTACTGTAAATATACCAAGCCCAATATAATTTCCATACTGCGTGTCACTATACATAAAAAACAAAAAGAATGGTATCATTAAGATTCGTAGTAATGTTACTTTATTAGCTAAGTTCATATGTAAAACCTCCTGTTATTTGGTATTGAAATTTATCTCCCCGACCAAGTCATATCCACTCGACTCGGTTATCCTCACCTGTACAAATTCTCCTACCATTAACTCCTTGTCCGAATTTAAAAATACAAGTCCATCAACATCAGGTGTATCTCTATAAGTCCTTCCCATGTATACATCTTCATCTTGCAGTTTTCCTTCTATTACGACCTCAAGAACTTTTCCTACCAACCCTGTAGCTTTTCTTTCTACAATATTTTCTTGTACTTGCATAAGCTCAGTTTTTCTTCTTTCTTTTTCTTTTGTGCTAACTTTAGGTTTCAACAAGGCAGCTGGCGTATCCTCTTCTTCTGAATAAGTGAATATCCCCAATCTGTCAAATTGTGTTTCTTCTATAAATTCACGAAGTTCTTTTATATTTTGCTTTGATTCACCTGGAAAACCTACTATGAAAGTTGTTCTGAGTGTTATATCTGGTATTTCTAATCTAATCTTTGTTATAAGCTTAACTATTTTATCCTTAGTTGTATTTCTACCCATTTTCTTAAGTATCTCATCATTTATGTGTTGAAGTGGCATATCTATGTATTTGCAAATTTTATCTTCTGTTTTAATTGTATTTATAAGTTCATCAGAAATCCTCTCTGGATAGCAGTAAAGTAATCTAATCCACTTTAAATCCTCAATTTTACAAAGTCTCCTTAAAAGTTGTGGCAATTCATACTCTCCATTGAAATCCACACCATAACTAGTCACATCTTGAGCAACAATTATAAGCTCTTTCACACCGTTCTTTACGAGTATCTCGGCTTCACCTACAAGACTGTCCATGCTTTTGCTTCTAAAGCTTCCACGCAGTTTTGGTATTATACAATATGTACAATGATTATAGCATCCCTCTGCAATTTTCAGAAATTCATAATGGCCTACTGTAGTAATTATTCTAGGCGCCCCTTCTATTTCTTTTTTATTTATATCTTCTAAACAAACTACTTTATCCCCGCTTAATGTTTTTTGTATAACTTGTACTATTTTATCATAAGCTAATGTACCTACTATAGCATCAATCTCAGGCATTTCTGTAAGTATTTCATTATGATATCTTTGCCCAAGGCACCCCGCAACTATAAGAGCCTTGCAATTTCCTGTTTTTTTGTATTCGGCAAGCTCCAGTATATTTTCAATGCTCTCTTGTTTTGCATCATGAATAAAAGCACATGTATTAATTACTAATACATCCGCTTCTTGCTCATCTTGTATTATCTCATACCCAGCCTCATTAATAAGCCCAAGCATTACCTCACTATCTACTAAATTCTTATCACAACCAAGTGATACAAACGCAACTCTAGTTTTCATATTATGCATCCTTTCTTTGAGGTTTTCATTTTTTCATAAAACTTTTGACACTTTCTATTCCTCTATCTTTAAAACATATTTTCTATGATTTTCCCTAGTTATAAATGTCTTTGTATCTTTTACTCTTTCGAAAAACATTATCCCTTTTAAGTGATCAACTTCATGTTGCACTACTCTTGCTTGAAAATCCTCAAGCTCTAGTTTATGGTTTTTTCCCTTTTCATCTATGTACTCGACTAAAATCTTTTTATATCTCGGAACAATTCCCATTATTGCAATTGCGCTTGAACACCCTTCATATCCATCTGCTTTTTCTTTTGTAAGTGGTGTTACTCTAGGGTTTATCATAATTGTAAGTGGTAATGGTTTAGTATTTAAATATGTTGGCGTATCTTTTATTTCTATAACAATTATCTGTTCAGATATACCCACCTGAGGAGCTGCTATTCCTACAGCTTTCCCGTTTTTATGCATTATCTCCTTCATTTCATTTATAAAATCCATCCTCGAAGCTATATCTTTCTTCGCTACCTTTTTTGCCTTTTGCTTTAGCACTTCATCACCTATTGTTTTTATCTCTAGCACAGTACTACCCCCCATAATATGACCTTTCATTCATTATCACTCTATTATCTTTACCTTACACCGACAAATACACTGATAGAAATATCAGTATACTTCCGGCTAGTACAAACAAATGCCATACCATATGCATATACCTTACTTTCTTCATCACATAAAATATCGTTCCTACTGTATACGCTATTCCTCCTGCAATTAGTAGCCATAGTGATGTCGAGTTTAGTGACTCTTGTAGCTTTCCAAATACCGATACTACCATCCATCCCATTGCAAGGTATACTCCAGTTGTTAAGTACATGTATTTACCTGAAATTTTTATCTCCATTAATACTCCAATCACTACAAGTATCCACTGGACCCCAAATAAAATCCAGGCTTCATTACCCTTTAGAACAGTAAGCAAATAAGGTGTATATGAACCTGCAATAAGGACATATATTGCCGAATGATCTAGTATTTTCATTACCTTTTTTGCTGTACAACCCTTAGGAACTAAGTGATATGTACCAGACATAGAATATGAAAATATAAGTGCTGCCCCGAATATAGTATAACTTATAATATGTAGCGTTCCACCTTTAGTTACTGCTTGCACAACAAGCAAGACAAGTGCTGCAACTGCAAGCCCTGTCCCAACATAATGTGTAATAAAATTAGCTATTTCTTCCCCATGTGTATAATCTCTTTTAGTCATGCGTTTCTTCTCCTTTTTTATGTATCACTCATGATAGAGGCTTATGTTTTTCGCCACCTTTACGCAATTTTCCATTAGCATCGCTATAGTCATCGGTCCTACCCCACCAGGTACAGGTGTTAGATACGAGGCCTTGTTTTTACAGCCATCAAAGTCTACATCTCCACATATTTCATTATCTTCATTCCTATTTATACCCACATCAATAATCACAACACCCGGTTTTATCATATCTGATGTAATAAGTCCAAGTTTACCTGCCGCAACTATAATTACATCTGCCTGTCTTGTTATACTAGAAATATCTCTCGTTTCAATATGACACACCGTCACAGTTGCGTTTTCTTTGAGGAGTAACATAGTAATCGGTTTGCCTACAATGTTACTCTTTCCTATAACCACGCAATTCTTACCCCAAACATCTATGTTATACTTCTCAAGTAATCTCATTATTCCATTGGGTGTACAAGAAATAAGACCTTCACATCCAATACTTAGTTTTCCTACATTTTCAGGATGAAAACCATCCACATCCTTATTTGGATTTATTATACTAATTATTTTATATGAATCAATATGTTTAGGTAATGGTAATTGAACTAATATTCCGTGTACGCTTTCATCGTTATTTAATTTTTCAATAACCTTGATCAACTCTTCTTCTATAATGTCCGAACCTAATTCAATCAGTTCTTGCTCTATACCAACATATTCACATGCAATTTTTTTATTATTTACATACTTTTTAGATGCAAAGTCGTCTCCTACTAGTATAACAGCTAGCTTTGGATGTATATTTTTTTGCTTTAATTCACTTACCTCTACTTTTAACTTTTCTTTTATCTCACTTGCAAGTAACTTGCCATCAATTAATATCATTATATCTTCTCCTTATCATTCTCTCAGACTTAATACTCTTCTCGGCTTCGTCCCTTCTTCAGAACTTACTACACCTTTTGCTTCTAGTTGGTCCATCAATCTTGCAGCTCTATTGTATCCTATTTTGAAGGCTCTTTGAAACATAGATATTGATGCTTTTTCTTTATCCATTACCAACTCTATAGCTTCATCTATTAATTCATCATCTTCACCATCTTCATTATTATCCCCAGCTATGTTTCTATTTGTTATCTCTTCTATTATTTCTTTTTTATATTCTATAACTCCATCCTTCTTTATAAAATCAACTATTTTTTCAATTTCCTTATCTGAAATAAAAGCTCCCTGTATACGTTTAGGCTTACCCTCACCTACTGGGTGATATAACATATCTCCCTTACCTAATAATTTCTCAGCTCCTGCCATGTCAAGGATAGTTCTAGAATCAACATTTGATGATACAGCAAATGCTATTCTTGATGGTATATTCGCCTTTATAACACCTGTAATTACATCAACAGAAGGTCTTTGCGTTGCTATAATTAGGTGCATTCCTGCGGCGCGTGCCATCTGTGCCAACCTGCAAATAGCATCTTCAACATCTTTTGGGGTAGCCATCATAAGGTCTGCAAGCTCATCAATTATAATGATAATTTGGGGCATTACGAAATCCTCTTTTTTCTCCTTAAGCATCTTATTATAACCTTTTATATCCCGTACATTGTTTTCCGCAAAAGTATTATATCTATTTAGCATCTCTGCAACAGCCCAATTTAAAGCACTTGCTGCTTTTTTCGGATCCGTTACTACTGGTATAAGTAGATGCGGTATACCGTTATACATTTTAAGTTCAACCACCTTGGGGTCTATCATAAGAAGCTTCACTTCATTTGGATTAGATTTATAGAGCAAGCTCGCTATTATCGAGTTTATACATACACTTTTACCAGAACCTGTTGATCCTGCAATTAATAAATGTGGCATTTTAGCAAGGTCAATTACTACCTCTTTACCAGTTATATCTTTACCTAGTCCTACTGACACTTTTGACTCGGATTGTTTAAATACATCAGTGTCAATTACCTCTCTTAAATATACCGAATTCGTAACCTTATTTGGTATCTCAATACCAATAGCAGCTTTGCCAGGTATGGGTGCCTCTATTCTTACACCCACTGCAGCCAAATTTAATGCTATATCATCTGCCAAGTTTACTATTTTGCTCACCTTAACCCCAACACTCGGTTGGAGCTCATATCTTGTAACAGTTGGCCCTTTATTTACTTGTATAACTTTAGCTTTTACTCCGAAACTACCAAGAGTCAACTCTAGTTTATCTGCATTCTCTAAGACTTCTTTTCGTGAATCATTACTTCCCGTATTAGGATTTCTGTTTAAAAATGATATGTTAGGAAACTTATATGGCATCTTTTCTGGTTTTAATATATGTTCTCCATCCGTAATTCCTGTTTCTACTGGTTTTATGACCTTTGGTTTTACTTCTTTTACTGACTTTTCATACAAACCTATCTTTAAATCATCCTTTCCATCTGATTCTACCGGCGTCATAGCTATCTCTCCACTGCTATCGACTCCAAATATTTTGATATCTTCGTCTTCACAATTAGTAGCTATGTCCTTTTTATCATCTTCATTTTCTTTCTCTATTATAATATCGTGAATTTTCTTTTTGTCGGTTGGGTTTGCTTTTCCATACAGAAACTCATTTTTTTCTATCTGCTCATTTGCCTCCATTATCGAAATTTGCTTTTCCTTTATTTTGCTTGCAACATTTTGTGCAATCCCTTTCGTGCCTGTATATCCTGATTTTACAAAGCTTCTAATTATTTTTATAATAGATTTCTTTGTTATATTAACAAAATATACTGCGACTAAAAGAACCAATATTACATATGTACCAAAAACTCCAAATATACTTACTAAAAGGCTTCCAAAAGATTTACCTAGCAACCCTTCTTCCAGACTTGCAAAAACAGAATTACCTGTAGCTATATCACCTATTTGTACTTTTTCTGCATATATAAATGCAGTGATCATTATTACAAAGAAAATAATAGGTATTATTTTAAAATAATCTACCTCTGTCTCGTGATCCTTAACAACCATAACAACATAAACTACCAAAGCAATCGGTACAATATAAGCCGCGGTTCCGAATACATACAAAAGACTATTTCTCAAAAACTCTATCATGTATCCGTTTTGAGTATAATATAAACTAATCGCAGTAAGTATTGCGAGTGCTACTATAGCTATTCCTACTATCTCTATTTGTATCATTTTAACTTGTGTCATTTGCTTTTTAGTTTTCTTCCTAGCCATTTTTATCAACACTCCTCTGCCACTAACCTTATTTTACCTTATAAACAAAAAAAATTCAAGTTTTATTTTCAACTTGAATCTTTTTCTTTATCTTTTTACCTTATATATCTAATAGTTCAATTTGTTTTTTTTGCTCATACTTTCTTATTAATACTAATACCTCTTCTATAAATTGCTCATGCCCTTTCAAAGAAATACAACTAACTATTTCTGCTAAAATGTCAACAGGTCTAGGGCTATCAGGTCTACTGATATCACCTCGACTCTCCAAACAGACTCTTGTAACTTCTGGATCTATCTTAGATAAAACAGCTGCAAAAGCTCTATCAACCTCTACACCTGCATCTTTAACTTCACTGTTGTTACCGTTTTGATTGTCCATGAGTTTATTAATTGATTTTTCTTTAACTTGAAGTTTCCTTAAACTTTCATCATTCTTAAAATGTATATCCCATATAGCCTGAGTGACACCTTTTCCCATTGTATGATTAAATGCGTCATCCTGTTTCAACTTTTCTTGTTCATCTTTAAGTCTCATTAATTCATGTATATGTATAAGCTTATTGAATGTAACTATTTCATGCAAATTACTAGTTTCAACCGCTGTAACCTCTTTTTCATGCTCGTCCATAAATGATGTAAAACTATCATATTTTTCTTCTACCCCAAAACTAACTGGCTTAACTACTTCCTCTGTTTCATTACCTTTTATCAAGTCACTTATTCCGTCCAAAATCTTTCCCACAGTATCACTCCTCGTATAATATAATATTTTATTTTTAATTATATTATACTCATTATTCGTGAAATTATTGTCATATTTTGGTAATGCATTTAAATTTATTTATCTCTTTAACACTTTTCCCTTTCCCCTACATTTAGGGCAATCATGTTTATATATTTCATCTAAACTCTTTCTTGTTTTTTGCCTCGTTATCTCTACGAGACCAAGTTTTGTAATTCCAACAATAACAGTTTTCGTTCTATCTTTGTTTGTTTCCTCTTTCAATATTTTCAGTATTTCTTCTTTATCGCTTTCGCTTTTCATATTGATAAAATCAACTATTATTATGCCCGATACATTTCTAATCCTTATTTGCCTTGCTATCTCAAGAGCGGCCTCAATATTAGTCTTATATATCGTCTGCTCCTTATCCTTTTTCCCTACAAACTTACTAGTATCAACATCTATTACCGTCATTGCCTCTGTTTTATCAAATACAAGTTCCGCACCACTTTTTAGCCATACCCTATTTCCTAATGCCCTTTCTATCTGAGCATTTACTTTATATAAATCAAACATATCAAGTCTATCATCCTCATATAACTCTACTTTTTTCACAAAATCTTTATCGTATATACTCGCATACTTTAATATACCATTGTAAACCTTTTCATCATTTATTATTATTTTCATAGTTTCACGATTCACCATATTGTTAAATATAAACTCTTCTATATCTTGTTTATATATCATTTTAGGAGGTTTCATGTATTGATAATTTGAATAAATTTTATCCCACTTTTCGACTAGCGAATAATATTCTTTCTCTATCTGTTCAGTTCCCGTACCCAGTGTATCTTTGCGAACTATGACTCCAAATTTTCTACTATTTATTTTATTAATTAATTTTAACAGCTCATTCTTTTTAGATTCAGACACTATTTTCTTCGAAAACATAACTTCCTTGCCTTGTGGTAGCAGTACTATATACTTACCATTTATAGATATATCTTGTGTTAGATATGCTCCCTTTTCATCAGTTTCCTCTTTTTTTACTTGTACTAAAATTGTATCACCTGATTTGTTTTTTAATTTTATATCTTTTTCAATTACTAAAAAACCATTTTTTTGCTGACCTATGTCTATAAAAAAAGACTCCATACTTTTGAGTTTGTTTTTTATTATGCCAGTATATATATTACCTGCTATCATTTCATCAGGATTTTCAACATATAATTCAACTAATTTATCATCTTCAATAATTGCAATTTGTGTTTCATTTTTATTCACATTCACAATAATCTTTTGCATACGAAACCCCCAAAATAGATATCTGATACCAGTAACATACTTTTATACCTTGTATATTACCATATTATTTATATTTTAGCAATAGCAAAAAAGAAGCGTAATAAATTACACTCCTTACAATGTTATCTTAATATTCAAGTCCCTACTATTCTATTACATGCACTTTAATCATGTTTGTTGCTCCTGAGACATGAGGTACTATACCACTTGTAATAACAACCTTAGCACCTATTTCTACTACTCCCGTCTCTAAAGCTTTTATAATTCCTTCATTCATCATTTCATCAGTTGTTACTTTTGTGTCCGACAATGCAGGAATAGCACCCCATGTTAATGCTAATTGTCTGTATGTTGACTCAACATCTGTAACAGCTACAAGCGAACATCTATTTCTATATTTAGATACTTTATTAGCAGTACTTCCAGTTTTAGTCATAGCAATTATCGCATGAGCTCCTAGTATTTCTGCCATATCAGCTGCTGCACTACTTATAGCTTCTGTAATTGATCCAGAATCACTTACATCAATGAAGTTTTCATTATATTCAAGTAAACTTTCTGTTTTTAGTGCAATCCTTGTCATTGCCTCTACTGCTTCGATTGGATACTTTCCAGATGCACTTTCAGCAGATAACATGATAGCACTTGTGCCATCATATATTGCATTTGCTACATCAGTTACTTCTGCTCTTGTAGGTCTGGGATTTGATTTCATCGATTCTAGCATCTGAGTAGCTGTTATAACTGGTTTCCCAACCTCATTACATCTTCTAATTAACATTTTTTGAATTGAAGGAAGCTCTTCCATATCAACTTCAACACCCAAATCTCCTCTTGCTACCATTATACCATCAGATAGTGCAAGTATTTCTTCAAATTTTTGAACACCTTCTTGACATTCTATCTTTGATATTATTTTTACATGTCCTGCTCTATTATCTTTCAATAATTGTTTTAATTCCAAAACATCACTTGGCCTTCTTATAAATGATGCTGCTATAAAGTCAATACCTTGTGTCAAACCCCATTCTATATCTGATTTATCTTGTTCGCTTATAAAATTAAAGTGAAGCTTTGTTGCTGGCATGTTTATACTCTTTCTATCAAGCAATACAGCATCATTTTTAACTTCTACTACTATTTCATCATCCCTTTTTTCTAATACTACCATTTCTATTAAACCATCATCAATAAGTATTTTATCTCCTATATTCACATCTTTTGCCATGTTTTTATAAGTAACTGATATTTTCTCATTTGTTCCTAGTACCTCATCCATAGAAATTATCATCTTTTGTCCCGTTTTTAGTATTACACTTCCGTCTTGCATCATATGAGTCCTTATCTCAGGACCTTTTGTATCTAATAATATAGCGATAGGAACCTTTAATTTTTCCCTAACCTCTTTTACCTTTTCTACCTTTTCTCCGTGTTGTTCATGTGTCCCATGAGACATATTGAGTCTTACAACATTCATACCTGCTTTAATTAATTGAACTAGCATTTCCTTGCTTTCCGTAGCCGGCCCTATTGTACATACTATTTTAGTTTTTTTCATAAGTTCTTACCTCCAATATAATAAATGAAATTTAATTTCAAATTGTTTGTTACCAATATTTATGTTACCAGATAAATATTAGTATGTCAACTTTTTTAAGCTTTATTCTTTAAAAAAAATCTATAATTCCATTTAATACAAAGGATAATATTAATTTTTATGCTCATAATATTAATGATTAATATAATCACTTTATTTTGAAAGGAGACTTTAAAAATATGGCTAAAAACAAAAATAACGCACAGGATTCAACACAAAATGCAGCAGGAGCAAATAAGACAAATTCAGGAAAAAATGCAAAAGGCGCAGCAGGTGCTACAGATTCAACAAGAACTAATGCAGACCAAGGAACACAAGATTGTAGATAAAACAAAAAAAATGCAGAGAAATCTGCATTTTTTTTGTTTTATCTACATGTTTTTATCTTTATCCGTCTTCCTCGGTGGCTTTGGTCCTCTAAATTTATATAAGTTTGTCTTAATCATACCATTATACAGCTTTCTCTTCTTGTCCGCACGTTTTCCAAATTTTTTTTCAAATTCTTCGTATGAGGTTATTATATAAAAAGACCATGTATCTAGTTTTTTAAATGCCTTGCCCATGTCTTTATATAATGCTTCTACCGTTGGTATATCTTCCATTCTCTCACCGTAAGGTGGATTTGTTATTATGAAACCATACTTTTTGTTGCTACTTATTTCTCTCATATCCCTCTTTTGAAAATGTATATAGTCTGACACTCCCGCGTTTTCTGCATTTTCTCTAGCTATTTTAAGCACATCTTCATCTATATCATATCCTTGAAGTTTAAAGTCAAGAGTATTTTTTATTCCATTAAAAGCTTGCTTTTTTATTAATTTTAAGTCTTCCTTATCTATTTGTTCCCAATTTTCAAAAGGAAATTTCCTGTTGAGTCCCGGTGCTATATTAAGACCTATCATTGCAGCTTCTATAAGTATAGTTCCGGCTCCACAAAATGGGTCAATTAATTCCCTTTCAGCCCTCCAAGGAGTTAGCATAACCATGAGAGACGCAAGAGTCTCTTTTATAGAAGCTTCTGACTGTCTTTCTTTATAGCCCCTTTTATATAAAGAATCTCCGGATGTATCTATTGTAACTGTCACATCATTTTTATTTATAAAAACATAGATTGGATATTCCTCTCCTGTCTCTTCTAGCCATTCAACTTTATATATAAGTTTTAGTCTTTCTACTATTGCCTTTTTTGTTATTGCCTGTACATCAGGCGTACTATGTAGTCTTGACTTTATAGAAACCGCCTTTTTTACTGGAAAAATAGAGCTCTTTTTTATCCATTTTTCCCATTCTATTTTTTTTATATTTTGAAAAAGTTCTTCAAAAGAAGTTGCCCTAAATTCACCCATCTTCAGATGAATTCTTTCAGCTGTTCTAAGCCATATATTGGCCATTGCTATGCCTCTTACATCAGTCATAAATGTTATTCTACCATCTTCTACTTTACGTATATCATATCCCAAATTTATTATTTCTTCTTTAAGTACAGATTCAACACCAAAATTACATGTAGCTATTAGTTCTATTTTATCCACAAAATCACTCCATTCTATTTATTTATCTTTCATTTATTATCTCTTCTTTGTTCTTTTTACTTTGTACTTTGTTATTTGTCATCTGTTATTTGTACTTTTTTATTATACCATATTTTTTTGATTTTACTAGTCTAGAAATTTAAATAAATTTCAATTTTTTACACAATTTGTATTGTAATTTTATTTTTTTTCCTATATAATTGGTATACTAATTTTAATCTTACATTAGCTGTAAATTGTCAGCTATATATTATAAACTAAGTAAAGGAGATGTTCTAAATGTTTTCATTATTCAAAAAATATACTATGCCAAAGACCGTTGATGAACAAACTGATGAACTTTTAGCAGTAATCTCTAAAAATACTGATTTAAACAAAAGATTAAATACCATTAGAACTAGTGTTGTACAAATAGAAACTGCAAGAGATTTTGTAGAGCATTTCGGAACATATTTAGGTGTTCCTCTATCTTCAAATGATTTTATAGATGTTATTCTTACAAAAAAGTTTAAGCATAAAGCTTATAAATATATATTTTCCCATCATGAACTTTCTGAGTTTATTGATACATATGATGAAGTTATAGAAAAGCTTAAATCATTAAAACCTAAAATGGTTGATATGATGAATAGAGAAGTCGCTATTTTTCATGACTATGATAGCGAAATTGGAGCAGTTAAGATGCCTTTAAGCAAGTTTTGGAGTCTTTTTCCCAAAATACTTGATGTTTTAGATACCGAACTTCATCATGACCTACTTATAGTATCATTAAGCTTTAGCTTTGGAGTTTGTGTGGAGATTGAAGGACTTGACTATTCTATTACTATGTGGGGATTTGACAAAAAACCTCATGTACATAGAAACATTAAAATAAAGGAAGAACGTTTAAATAATTTCTGATTTTTACAAATAGGAGCCTCTTTCGTTGAAAGAGGCTCCTATTTTAATTGTAAATTATGAACTAATATACATCCCATGATTTTGGCACAAAATATTCATTGAATTTCCTAACCGCAAATCTATCGGTCATTCCGGCTATGTAGTCGCAAACCATTCGTTCTTTAGTCATTTCATGTTTACTTAAAATCAACTCAAAATGTTCCTCTACCTCGCTATTATCTTCCATATAATAATTAAATAAACTTTCTATCAAGTTTTTAGCCTTTTTCTCTTCTACTTTTGCCTTCGAACCTATGTATACCTTTTTAAACATAAACTCCCTAACTTTATAAATAGTATCCTTCATATCATGACCTATAATAATATCAGACCTTTCATAGCTATTTGTTACTATATCTGCAATCATTCTATGTATTCTTTCCCGTTTATCTTGCCCTATTAGCTGTATATATTCTTTAGGCAATTCTTCTTCTTTTATTATATTCGCCCTTATAGCATCTTCAATATCATGATTTATATAGGCTATTTTATCAGATATCTGGACTACTTTACCTTCAAGCGTTGACGGTTCCCCTCTAGTTTGGTGATTAAGTATTCCATCTAGTACCTCATACATAAGATTTAAGCCTTCACCGTCGTTTTCTAATACTTCTACAACCCTTATGCTTTGCTCATTATGCTCGAAACCAAAACTACAAAGTTGAGAAAGAACATGTTCTCCGCTATGTCCAAATGGTGTGTGTCCCAAATCATGCCCAAGTGCAATAGCTTCTGTTAAATCTACATTTAGTCTTAATGCAGTAGCTATCCCACAAGCTATTTGCTTTACTTCCATAGTGTGAAGCAACCTATTCCTATAATGATCACCTTCCGGCATTAAAAACACTTGTGTTTTATACATAAGCCTCCGAAAAGCTTTGCTATGTATTATCCTATCCCTATCTCTTTGAAAATCAGTTCTCATAGTACACTTTTCTAGTTCATTTTTCCTGCCTTGGCTTTTTACACTATGTGTTGCATACTGACTCAATGTTTTAAACTCATTTTGCTCTTGCATTTCTCTGATGTTCATCACTACACCTCCATTTTAATTAGTTTAAACTCTGCTTAACCCTACTCGCTTGTTCCTTCATTTCTTCTGCATGTTTTATTGTGATTTCTGTCGTTTCTGCACCTGTGATTAATCTCGCTAATTCGTTAATTATATCATTTTCATTCAATAGTTTTACATTCGTAACAGTTTTATCATTTTCACTATTTTTGTTTATATTGTAGTGATAATCTGCCATTGCAGCTATTTGTGGTAAGTGAGTTATACATATTAGTTGGTGTTTTTTAGATAGTAATGCCATCTTTTCAGCTACTTTTTGTGCTGTGTATCCACTTATCCCAGTATCTATCTCGTCAAATATTAGGGTTTCTATATTATCCGTATCTGCAAGCACTGTTTTTATCGCGAGCATTACTCTTGACATTTCTCCACCTGAAGCTATCTTGTCTAGCTGTTTTACTTTCTCACCCTTGTTTGCCGAAAACAAAAATTCCACTTCATCATATCCGTTTTTATCAAAATTTTGTTTTCTCTTAAAATCAGGCTCAAATCTTACATTTTTCATTTCCAAATCATTTAATATTTGTTCTATTTTTTCTTTTATATTCGTTGCGCTTTGTTTCCTTATACATGATATTTGCTCACATAAATCTTGTATTTCTTCTTCTATTTTAATTTGCTCTTGCTTTAGTTTTGCAATATTTTCTTCACTACCAGCTATAAAATCAAGTTCGGCTTGTATCTCATCACTATATGAGAGTATTTCAGCTATACTTGATCCATATTTTCTTTTCAAACTATATATTATATCAAGTCTTCGTTCAACTTTATTGATACTCTCTGGGCTATGTTCTATATTCTCAGAATATTCCCTAACACTACTTGCTACCTCTTCCATCTGTATATATGCTTCTTTTAACATTGTATGATATTCTTTTATTGTCTCATCTATAGATCCCAGATACTCAAGTTCTGAAACACACTTGCCTGTTTGATCAATAATTGAAGGCTCGTCATATAATATTTTATACACCTTTCCTATACCATTCATCAGTTTTTCTGAGCTTCCGAGTATCTTTCTTTTTTCATTTAACTCTTCCTCTTCATTTTCTAGTAATTTTGCAGCACTTATCTCATCTATTTGATATTTTATCAAATCTATTTTTCTTTCCCTATCTGTATCGTTTCCTATTAATAAATTTAGTTGCTTTTTTATCACATTATATTTTTCACAATGTTTCCCCAATATCTCTTTTAATCCTATAAGATCTCTTTCGCAAAACTGATCCAATATATTTATATGCTTTTTAGCATTCATTAGCGATTGATGCTCATGTTGTCCATGTATATCAATTAGATAATCTGTCATACTTTGTAGCATGCTAGTTGTTGTAGTTTCACCATTTACCTTGCATATATTTTTACCACTATCTATTATTTTTCTAGACACTAGAAGTTCATTGTTTTCAATTTTTATATTAAACAAAGTTTCTATTTCACTAGCCATGCTTTCTTTAACTTGAAACATTAGCTCCACATACCCAAATTCACATCCCTGCCGTATTAAGTCTTTATTCACACGACCACCAAGGCCAAAGTTAATAGAGTTAATTATTATAGACTTACCAACTCCTGTCTCACCAGTAAGTATATTAAGCCCGTCATTTAACTCAAGCGACAACTCCTCTATAAGTCCCATATTTTTTATGTTAATGTAACTAAGCATTATATTCACACCTCTATCTTTCTTTTCCACTTTCTTAATAAACAAGTATAAATGGAAATCCTCAAAATCTCATACTTCCCTTTTATAAATAATATCATAATTACAAAAAAAATGCAACATATGCTGTATTTGAATAAAAAATGTGCTATCGCACGTTTGTCGCCATCGAATCACTACCCTCTACTGTCATTGCGAGGTACGAAGCAATCTCGTTTTATAAGCAAAAGAGGGATTGCTTCGTTCCTCGCAATGACAAAATCGGAGCACTTTCCTAGTAAATAAAAAAAAGAGAATAAATTTATTATCTATTCTCTAAATTTTTTATTCTATTAATTGCCTTCTTAAGTGCAAACTCCGCACGATCGAAATCTATATCAGCATCTCTTGCTCGTAGTCTTTCCTCTGCTCTTTCTTTGGCTTGTTTCGCTCTTTCAATATCGATTTCTTCAGGCCATTCTGCACTGTCAGTTAGTATGCTAACTGTATTGTTTTTTATTTCCATAAAGCCACCATTTAGAATTGCAAGCTTATCCACATTTCCACTCTTTATTTTTAGACTTCCTATGTCGAGTATAGTCGCAAGTGCCAAGTGATGTGGTAGTATACCCATTTCCCCCGTGACACTTTTTACTACTACCATATCGACATCATCATCATAAAAATCTCTATCTGGAGTTGATATTTGTAATCTTAATTTCTTATCACTCATATTTTCACCCGCTTTATATTACTGTAGAGTCTTCGCTTTTTCTATTACTTCTTCTATCCTACCAACCATATAAAATGCTTGTTCAGGTAATGAATCATGTTTACCTTCAAGTATTTCCTTGAAACCTCTTACTGTTTCTTTTAGAGGTACATATGCACCTTTCATTGCAGTAAATTGTTCTGCAACATGTAACGGTTGTGATAGGAATTTTTCTATTTTTCTTGCTCTATTTACTGTAAGCTTATCTACTTCTGATAATTCGTCCATTCCTAGTATTGCTATAATGTCTTGCAATTCTTTGTATCTTTGCAATATTTGTTGCACATTACGTGCTACATCGTAATGCTCCTGTCCAATTGATTCTGGATCAAGTATTCTTGAAGTAGAGTCAAGTGGGTCAATAGCTGGATATATACCTTTTTCAACTAGCGTTCTTGAAAGAACTGTTGTTGCATCAAGGTGGGCAAAAGTTGTAGCAGGTGCTGGATCTGTTAAGTCATCAGCTGGCACATAAATTGCTTGAACTGATGTTATTGAACCAGATTTTGTAGAAGTTATTCTTTCTTGAAGAGCTCCTACTTCATTACCTAATGTAGGTTGATAACCAACGGCACTTGGCATACGTCCAAGTAATGCTGAAACTTCTGAGCCTGCTTGTACAAATCTAAATATATTATCAACAAATAACAACACGTCTTGTTTACTTTTATCACGGAAATATTCCGCCATAGTAAGTCCTGTAAGTGCTATTCTCATTCTCGCTCCTGGTGGCTCGTTCATTTGTCCAAACACAAGTGTCGTTTTATCAATAACCCCTGAGTCCATCATTTCATGATAAAGGTCATTTCCTTCTCTTGTTCTTTCACCAACTCCAGCAAAAACAGAAAATCCACCGTGCTCTGTTGCTATATTTCTAATAAGCTCTTGTATAAGAACTGTTTTACCAACTCCAGCTCCACCAAACAGGCCTATTTTACCACCTTTTTGATATGGACAAATTAAGTCAACAACTTTTATACCCGTTTCAAATATTTCTGTTTGAGTAGATTGCTCTTCAAAACTAGGCGCTTTTCTATGAATAGGCCAATATTCATCAGCCTCTACTTCACCTTTATTATCTATAGCATCGCCGGTTACATTAAATAATCTCCCTAGCGTCTTAATACCAACTGGAACCTTTATTGCGTCTCCTGTATCTATAGCTTCCATTCCTCTAACTAACCCATCAGTAGATTTCATAGCAATACATCTTACTACATCATCCCCTAGATGTTGCGCTACTTCTGCCACTATAAACTTGCCATCCTTAAGTGGTATATTAATAGCATTGTATAAACTTGGAAGATTATCTTTTGCAAATTTTACATCTAGTACTGGACCTATTATTTGCGTTATTTTTCCTACACTTTTTTCTGACATTCATTTCACTCCTTTCTTTCATACTATTTTACTGTAATGCATTTGCACCGCTTACTATTTCTGTTAGTTCCTTTGTAATAGCTGCTTGACGCACTCTATTGAATTTCAATGTAAGACCATCAATAATCTCATTAGCATTTTCTGTGGCATTATCCATAGCTGTCATACGTGAAGCTTCTTCACATACAGAGGATTCAATCATTGAGCCATATAAGATGCTATAAATATATTTTGGAATAAGATAGTCAAATACTACATCATTAGAAGGCTCGAAATAGAGTTCTGATTTGTATTTTTCTTCTACTTTTTCAAGTTTTTCTATTTTTATAGGAAGTAAGTCATATGTGACAACCTCTTGATTTATAATAGAATGAAAAGAAGTATAAATCAACTTTAATTCGTCAAATTCTCCCTCTTTATACATCTTTATTGCAATCTCGCCTATGCCTTTTGCATCGCTATACTGAGGTCCTTCTGATATTCCAGAATATGACTTTTCAATATGCATATTCTGCCTTGACAGAAACATTTTTACTTTCCTACCTATTGCAAAATAAGTTTCTTCCTTATCTTTGTTTCTTACCTTCATAATTTCTTTAAATACATTTTGGTTATATCCCCCGCATAATCCTCTATCCGAAGTTATAACTATATATGCAATTTTCTTTATTTTTGTAGGATTTTTCAAATATACACTTTCGATACTTTTACTACTTTCAGCTATCGAAACTATAACATCTTTCATTTTCGCCACATAAGATTTGTTTTTTTCAAACTTTGCTCTTTCCTTCTGAAGTTTTACCGAAGAAACTAGCATCATCGCTTTTGTAATTTGTTTAGTGCTTTTTATACTTTTTATTCTTCCTTTTATATCTCTCATCGAAGCCAAGATTAAACACCTCCGGTGTTAGTTATTTTGGATTAGGGATTAAGAAAACAGAATCCCTCTACCCCTCTTTGGCAAAAGGGGAACCCTCACTTAAGTTTTTATTTAGACATTAGTCACGAAATTAAATCAAATTTTACTTAATAAAATTTGATTTAATTTCCGCTATAGCTTTATCAAGTTTCACTTTTAGTTCATCACTTATCGCTTTTGTCTTTTGAATCTCTGTTATTATATCAACATATTTTATATCAATTTGCTTTAAAAATTCTTCTTCAAATTCCGATACTTTTTCTACAGATATGTCCGTTAGATGTCCATTAACTGCTATATAAAGTATTAGCACTTGATGTTCAACAGACATTGGACTGTATTGCTTTTGTTTCAACACTTCCACTATTCTTTTACCTTGTTCAAGCCTTGCTTTTGTAGATTTATCTAAATCCGAACCAAATTGAGAAAATGATTCTAGTTCTCTGTATTGTGCAAGTTCAACACGAATAGGTCCTGCTACTTTTTTCATGGCTTTAATTTGTGCTGCGCCACCAACACGAGATACTGAAAGACCAGCGTTTATTGCAGGTCTAATCCCTGCGTTAAATAATTGGGTTTCAAGATATATTTGTCCATCTGTTATCGAGATAACATTTGTTGGTATATATGCTGATATATCTCCTGCTTGTGTTTCTATTATTGGTAAAGCTGTTATAGATCCTCCACCCAGTTCATCTGAAAGTCTCGCCGCTCTCTCAAGCAACCTTGAATGCAAGTAAAATACATCTCCTGGATATGCTTCACGTCCTGGTGGTCTCTTTAGTAATAATGACATTGAACGATATGCAACTGCATGTTTCGATAAGTCATCATATATTATAAGTACATCTTTCCCAGCTTCCATCCACTCTTCTCCCATAGTAACACCTGCATAAGGTGCCATATATTGAAGAGATGCCGAATCACTAGCATTGGCCGCAACAACTACAGTATAATCCATTGCACCAGCTTCTTCTAATGTTTTTACCATTTTGGCAACACTTGAAGCCTTTTGTCCTATTGCAACATATATACATATAACGTCTTGTCCCTTTTGATTTATGATTGTATCTATTACTATCGCTGTTTTACCTGTCTGTCTGTCTCCTATTATAAGCTCTCTTTGCCCTCTACCAATTGGTATCATCGCGTCAATAGCTTTTATTCCTGTTTGTAATGGTGTATCAACAGATTTTCTTTCTATTACCCCTGGTGCTACACGTTCTATAGGTCTATATTTTTCAGTAACTATTTCTCTCTTTCCATCAATTGCTTGACCTAGTGCATTTACTACTCTACCTATCAGTTGATCTCCTACGGGCACTTCAACAACTCTACCTGTTGATTTTACAATGTCCCCTTCCTTAATCTTAGAGTCGTCGCCAAGTAAAACAACCCCAATATTATCTTCTTCTAAATTAAGTGCCATTCCATAAACACCCTCAGGAAACTCAAGTAATTCTCCTGCCATAGCATTTTCTAATCCATGAACACGTGATATACCATCCCCTACTTGCATAACTGTACCTACTTCTGAGACTTCTAGTTTTCCAACATATCTTTCAATCTGTTCTTTAATTATACTACTTATTTCTTCTGGCCTTATGTTCACTTTCACACCTCCTATTTTCAGTGATA
>Ga0154497_147_pt1 | contig 117352 bp, 101 predicted proteins | sample RifGroD2_FD_115976 | JGI IMG/M metagenome (GOLD analysis project Ga0154497, IMG submission 115976) | Clostridiales bacterium GWD2_32_19 | reverse complement strand
GATATTCACGAACAAAAGTGAAACATCAAAACAGATAGCACATAATGAGAATGTGAGAATACTACAAACCCAAGCGCAGGCATATCTATGGGAAGAAGGAATAGCAATGCCACAAGCAAATATAATAGATGATATGGCAACCAAAGGCTACATAAAAGAAGTACCAAACAATCCACTAGAAACAGGAGCATATGTAGTAGCAGTAAGTGCAAGTGGAATAGCAACAGTAACACCGATAATAGTAGAAGTAACAGAAGAACCAGAGCCACCAGTAGTAGCAGCAGATGTACCAGTAGGAAACTACCTAAAATTTGGGGCATATCTAAGTCAACCAATCGTATGGAGAGTAATAAACAAAGTAGATGCAGCATACCTAGCAGCAAATCCAGGAAGTGGACTACATGAGGGAGACCTCATGCTATTAAGTGACAAAATAATAAGCATAAAACCATTTGACGCAACAGGAGAAAACCTAATAACAGGAGCAGGAGGAGATGCAGATAGAGGATTATACGGAAGTAACTACTGGGATAAAAGCAACCTAAAAGCATGGCTAAATAGTAGCGCAGGAGCTGGAACAGTAGACTGGCTAACATATCTATCGCCAACCGCAGCAAGAGTGTATAGTAGTTACAATCCATACGATGCAGAAAAGGGCTTTCTAGCAGATGGAAACTTTAACGGAGTAGAAAGAAGTAAGATAATGCCAGTAACCCATAAAACAATACTAGCGGACACAGACGCAGCAACAGCGGCAAAAACAGGGGGAACAGAAAGTCATACATATACATCAACAAATGCAAGTGCAGCAGTAGAAAACTATGTAAATGCAAATTATAAAGACACAACAGAAAGTGTATTTTTACTAGGAATAAAAGAACTAAATGACTATGTATATAGTAACGGGGTATTAGGAGATGGAGTGACATGGACAAAAGCATATCCAACAGGCCAAGCAGTAACACAAAGCACAGCAGGAGGATATACAGATGCAGGATTAAATACAGGAGCGTACTGGTATTATTGGCTAAGGGATTCTTATGCGTCTAATTCGTGCAATGTCCGCTACGTGTACACGGATGGCGTGGTGGACTACTACTACCCCTATATAAGTATCTTCGGAGTTAGGCCGGCTTTGTTTTTAAGCCCGTCGGGTATGACACTAGATGGAGCGAGCGGAGCTAGTGAGGGAGAAGCAAATACGATAACTTGGGAATAAAGAGGGTGCAATAATATAGGAAGAGAAGAGCCTCGGAATTAGTGTTTTACGCGATAACGGGCTTCAAATAAAATTGCCCTAGATGGGCAATTTTATTTGGGAGAGCTTTATTTTTAGGAAGGAAAATAGTGAGAAGGTAGTAACTAGGGAACAAGAGCGGAATAGATGCCAATTTTGAAAAAACAAAGCATACACTTTTTTACATAGTGAGGAATACCGTGACTAATTAGTGTAATATAATAAATAGATATTTTAAGTATAAATAAAAAGGATTCAATAATACATGTTAGTGTATTATCGAATCCTTTTTATTTAAGATTGTTTCTAAATATACTCTTTCCATTTTTTCACCAAATTTTTCTGCTGAGAATTCGTTGGCGTTCAGCATTGCATTTTCAGAAAGTTGTTTTCTTTTTGCATCATTAGATAACATATCAAAAAGTATATCAGGGAACTCATCATCTTGTGTGAAAAATTTTCCGTTTACATCATCAATTATAACACCATCAAGGTATGAATCATATTTGGCGATTACGGTAGTTCCAGAAGCCATAGATTCTATAAATGTGATCCCTTGGGTTTCACTCGTAGATGCATTAACAAAAACATCAGCAGTATGATAGAAAAGACCGACTTTTTCCCAGGGCTGTTTACCTGCAAATATTACATGGTTACTTAAGCCTAAATCGTCTGCAAGAGCCTCAAGACTGGATTTTGCAGGGCCATCTCCAACTATAAGAAATTTAAAGTTACTAGTACGCTTAAGTAAAGTGGGAAGTTGTTTTATAATGGTATCTATACTTTTTTCAAAAGCAACCCTTCCAAGCGAAAGAATAACTTTATCATTTTCAGGGATGTTGAATTGTTTTTTTACATTTAAAATATCTTCTGCGGTATAATTGGAGTTTGCAAAGGCACTAAAATCAATACCATTAGGTATGATTTCTATAGGTTTGGTTACTCCATAACTGATAAGAGCCTGTTTTGTTTTGTTAGAAGGTGCAATAATTGTATCAAATTTATTACAAAAAGTCTTGCTGAACATACGAATAGCTTTTGGAGTTATTGTATCAATTTTTACTTTGATTAAATAATGTGTATAGTTTTCCCACATCGTGTGATATGTATGAACTATGGGTATATTAAGCTTTTTAGAAATAGACTTTGCAAAAAAACCTAGTGAAAATTCGGTTTGGTTATGTATAATATCTAAATTACTATCTTTGATGATTTTAGAAAGTTTGTGTGAATATAAAGCTCCAAGCCTATGCTGAGGAGAAAATAAGAGTGGCATACTTGGCAATCTAAAGACATCCGAAGTATCTTCCTTATGAGTGTGGTCGGTTGTAGTAAAAACATAAACATTGTGACCACGCAACTCAAGCTGTTTCTTTAAAGTTTTTATTGAAATAACGACTCCATTAATTTGTGGATCGTATGTATCTGTAAAAATCCCTATGTTCATTTTAATCCTCCTGAATTTGAAATATGCTAATCAAGTAACACCTGTAAAAAGGAGTTACGGTATGATCAACGATCAAACACATATTAAATATAAGGATAAACCTTGTTTATATTATACTACATTTTTAATTTTTTTCAATATAAAAAATGGAAATAAAAAAAGATTGATTTATTTTAGACAATAATGTATAATAATACGTAGAAAAAGGGGGTATTTATGTGAAAAAAATACAAGTATTAGTAGTAATGATGATGTTGTTAAGTGTACAGGTAAGTATTTGTGATGCAAGCACCTTATATTTAAACAGTGTAATTGGAAAAGGTGAGTATGGAAACAAAACAGGAGAAGTTTCAGAAGCTATGTTTAGAAATCCATATGGTATAGCGTTTGATAAAAATGATAATCTGTACATAGTAGATTCAAAAAACAATATGATAAAAAAGGTTGTAAATTCTATGGTGAGTACTATTACTGGAAAGGTAAATCTTTACGACACTAAGGGCTTACCAATAGGAGGATTTAAAGAAGGGGAACTTAAAAATGCAGAATTTAATGACCCCAGAAGCATAGTGATAAACTCAAAAGGTGAATTGATTGTAACAGACACAAATAATAATTTGATTAGACTTGTGTCTAATTCCAAAGTTACAACTCTTTCAGGAACAGGAGAAGCAGGGTATTTAGATGGGAAAAACACAGTTAGTAAATTTAATAAACCTACGGGTGTAGCAATAGATACTGATGGAAACACATATATAGCGGATACTGGAAATAATGTTATAAGAAAAATATCTACAAAGCTTGAAGTGACAACGTTTGCGGGTAAATATTCAGAAAATGGTGGATACGCTGATGGAGATATACAAAATGCGCTGTTTAATGAACCATCATACATATATGTTCGTGGAAATATTGTTTATGTAGTTGATTCAGGTAATCAAGCGATTAGAAAAATAGAAAATGGACAAGTTGTAACTGTCGCAGGACATGTTTTTTATAATGATATTGATAATGTTTATGCAATGAGTGGAGATGTAAATGTTGATTCACAATATTCAAAATTTAATTTTCCTAAAGCGATGACAACGCTTGATGATGGAACTATAGTTATTGCAGATACATGGAATAAAAAGATAAAATACATAAGTAAATCAGGTAAGATAGAAGAGTTTAAATTATTAAGAAAGATGGAAGATGGCTCAACTGAAAATGTAAATATGAGTGGCCCGATAGATATAGCTCTAAATGCAGGAAAACTTTATGTTTCTGATGTATGGGATAACTGCATATATGTATTTGATATAGAAAATGATGTAGTTGCTAACCAAACAGAAACGATTAAAGGTAAAATAGTATATAAAGGTATCGTAACAGATATACCAGTCGTGTCGGATGAATCGAGTGTATTGGTTCCGTTGAGGAAATTTTTTGAAAATTCAGAGGCAACTGTGACTTGGGTTCCTGAAACATATGAAGCTATAGTAAAGGTAGAAGATAGGGAATATAAATTTAAAATAGATAATGTTAATGTAAAGTTAATGAACTCAAGCATGATGATTGGCGTTAAATATTTGAAAGATACATATAAAGTAGACATAGTATATGACAATGCAAGTAATACTATTTTTGCATACTAGGAGGTGTAAGTGATGATAAAAAGAAGATTAGTGATAGCATTTATTTGTTTATTTTGTATTGGTTCGTTATTTTGCAATTCTGCATATGCTGCAACAACGCTCGCAAAGGCAAAAATTGTAGGTTTATACGGGACAGTCCAGATTAAAAAAGGTGGAGGGGAAAAAACTTTCTCAGCTTTTAAAGGTATGTATTTAACACAAGGAGATATGATAACGACAGGCATAAACTCTTGGGTTGAGGTATCAGTGGAAAGTGATAGCGATATAAAGGTGGGAGAGAATGCGAAAGTGTTCGTTAGCCAACTAAATAAAATAGGCGATAAAAAAAATAGCCAATTTTCTATTTGGTCTGGTGGAATATGGGCAAATGTCAAACAAAAGTTAAATACAGGTTCAAAATTCGAAATTAAAACTCCCACAGCAATTATGGGGGTAAGAGGTACAAAATTATATGTAACATGTAAGGACGGAAAGTCCAAATTTTCTATTTTATCAGGTAGGGCAGTAGTAAGACCAAATGAAGTTACTGTTTTAAATGAAAATGGACAAAGTACACAAATTGATGATGCAAATGAAGTAATTGTAGAAAAAAATAATGAAGTAACAATAGAAAATGAAATGCCTGTTTTTATACAAGAGAATGCTAGACCAATCGATACCAATGATATGGATACATTCCTTTTGGACACTATAAAAAAAGTAATAGAAGAAGAAGCGTTACTAACACTTGAACTTAAGACGCCTGAGCAATTAGAAGTGATGGAAAAAGAACAAATAGATATTATAGATACAACAAAAGCAGAAGAATTAATTCAAGCAAAAGCGCAAGAAAGAGAAGATGAGATTGCGGAAATGGTAACGAGACAACAGGCTTTAGAAGAAAACATAGAAGCTACTAAAGCTGCAATAATTGAAAATGTGACATATCAAAGTTCAACATCAACTAGTACATCTAGTGGAGGAAGTACTAGTGTAGATAGTATTGCACCAACATGTACGATAACAGCAGATGTAGCAGACATAAACAATGCAACAAATATAACATATACATTCACATTCAGTGAAAGTGTAAATGGCTTTAATGTAGAAGATATAACAGTAACAAAAGGAACAAAAGGAATATTCGGTGGAAGTGGAAATAGTTATACACTAATAGTAAGCTATGTAGAAGACGGAGAACAAATGGTAAACATAGCAGGGAGTGTGTGTACAGACTCAGCAGGAAATAACAATGCAAGTGCGTCAAAAACAGTGATCATGGATAAGACGGCACCAAATGTAACAATAGGAGCTCCAAGTGCAACAACAACGAATGTGGGGACAATAACATACGCAGTAACATACACAGAAGATAGTATAGTAAACTTAACAACAGAAAAGATAACTCTACATAAAACAGGAACAGCGGATGCAATGGTAACTGTAACAGATGGAACAACAAGCACACCAATAGTAACAATTAGCAATATAACAGGAAGCGGAATGGTAGGCATCATGATAGCTGACACAGTAACAGATATAGCCGGTAATACAGCCGCAGTTGAAGTACAAAGCACGCAATTCACAGTAGACAACACAGAACCAACAGCGGCAATTACATATAGCCTAACGGGACCATTTGAACAAGGAAATATAGTAACAATAACTGCAACATTTAGTGAGCCTATTAAGGATAGTACAGTACCACAAATAAGTATAAGCGGAGCAAATACATTAGCACCAGCAAACATGGTAAAATCATCGACGACAGTATATACGTATAGCTTTACAGTATTATCAGGAAACGGAACAGCAACAATAGCATTAGCAACAGCGCAGGACAGTGTAGGGAATGCAGTAGCAAGTGTCCCAACGAGCGGAGGAAGTTTTTATGTACAAAATATAGAATTCAGTTTTGATGGTATTAATGCAAATAAGTTGATGGGAACTAACACAATTATGGAGTATAGTTTAGATGCAGGTGCTAGTTGGATACAATGTACAAATAATACAGACCTTACATCAGCATTAGCAAGTGGAAGTATAAATTCAATAAATGATATAAATGTAAGAGTGAAAGAAAATTTACCATCACCAGCTGGAGCAATAAAAACAATAGACATACTATCTGGGCCAGTAGCACCAACATATGGAATAAACTATGCATATGAAAAAACAACACAAGTAGTAGCAACAACTGATGAATATTCAGAGTTCATAACAATGAGTAGTCCAATAAGTGGAGTGGGTGCAGTAGTAAACCTAACACCAGAGACAAACCTATATTTTAGAGTAAAAGCAACAGGCTTAACTTTACCAGGTGAGGTACAAACACTAACAGTAGTAAACAGACCAGCAACACCAACTGCAACATACACATTAGAAGTAGGAACAGGAATATGCTACCTAACAAATGTAACAACAGCAATGGAATACAGCACAAATGTTGTGACAGCATGGAATGAAGGTACTGGAACAACAATAGTTATATTAGCGGAAAGTCTAAGCTATATAAAAGTAAGGGTAAAGGCAACAGGAACAATATTTGCATCAAACATACAAGAAATAACCATCTTAGCAGCACCAGTGGTATTTAATGGAGTGCATAATGAACCTAAGCTACTAGCAGGAATGACACCTGTTACATTTGGAATAGAAGACTTTGCAAATGCTACAATTCAAGAACGAGCAGACAAGACATGGTATAGTTATAGTACAGATTTAGATCAAACGGAATCAGAGAGATTAATAAATGAAAAATGGGCAAATGTGAAGCTAGTAGATGGAAGTATGTTTGTATGGATACCAAGATATACTTATAAAATAACAGAAAATGGATTAAGTAGTAAAATAGAAATAAAATATTCAAACGGAATAACTGATGATACGGTAGAAGGAACATATAAAGTACACCCAGCTTTTGACTTTGGAGGCACACCACTGACAGGAATTTGGGTAGCCAAGTTTGAAGCAAGCCAAATTGAAATTGAAAGTGGGAAAGTACAAGTGAAACCGGGCGTATCTAGTTGGATATATAATTCAGTAAGTGATATATATGATTTATGTAGGGCAATGCAGACAACAAATAGTGGTACATACGGAATAAGTAGTGATAGTAATATAATAGATATTCATATGATGAAGAATAGTGAATGGGGAGCAGTAGCATATTTAACAGAAGCAATAAGAGATGGAGTTGAAGTGAATAAAAATTCAAGTAGTGTGTTTAACACAGGTGGCTCGGGTATTATAGCTTATGTATATACTACAGATGCAGGACAAAGTACAACTGGAAATGCATATGGAATATATGATATGAATGGTGGAGCTAAGGAATACGTAGCCAGTTATATAGGAACAGGAAATATAAACGGAGCAAGACTGATAGATGAATTAGATGTAAAATATAAAGATGTACCTATAGGAACATCAACATCAGATTCACAAACAAACTATGTAGATATAGTGGAAAGTCAGACCTACGGATGGGGATTACATGAAGTAATGACAGGAGGAACAGGATATAGTACATTCCGAGGATACGAGGATACACAGGAATTTCCAAATAATGCGGTACCGTTCTTCATACGTGGCGGTGATTATAATAGTGTTAGTGGTGGCTCAGGAATTTTTGCAGTACAAGGTTATAGCGGAGCAGCGGATATAATTACATTCCGCCCGGTTATAATCGGTCTTAATTAATATTATGTACTTTAACAATACTTAAGAAAGGAAAAGAACAGATGTCACAATCTGTTCTTTTCCTTTCTTAAGTATTGAAAAAACTTTAATTATAATGTAGAATGAACTTAATGGAATATATCTTGGAGGCGGTCTTTATGAATATAAAAAAACTAGAGTATTTAATTAGTATGCCAGAAGGCATTAAGCTTGATTTTAAAGAACTCTTAAAACTTGATTTTGATTCTGATAAAAAAGAATTTGCTAAAGATATTAGCGCTATCGCGAATTCAAAAGGCGGAAGAGGATATATAATCTTCGGTGTAAAGGATAAGACTAAAGAGATAGTGGGTGTAGAGCTAGATTGCTTTAATGAAGAGAAGCTTCAGCAGCTAGTATCAAACAGGATAGATCCACCAGTTCCAATAAGGGTCGAGATTATAGAATATAATGGAAAAAAAATAGTTGTTGTAACAATTTTTAATAGTGATCAAAAGCCACATCAACTTATATATAACGGATCTTTTTATATAAGAAGAGGCTCTACAACTGGAGTCGCCAAGAGACACGAGATAGCAAATATGTTCCAAGAATATGGTATAGTTTATTTTGAAACAACCATAATGAAGCATTTGACATTAGAGGCATTAGATGATGATAAAATTAAAAAATATATACATTGTTGTGGACAAGAAGTAAATGAAGATGAAAAAGGTTTACTACAAGGATTGGGTATAATAAAGCAAGATATAAGTAGCGGTATTTACCATCCAACGGTGGGTGGCATGTTGCTTTTTGGTAAAGCTCCTCAATTGTTTTTGCCTCACACAGGGGTAAAGATATTTAATAAAGGGACGATATATTATGTACAAGGAACAATCCTTGAAATGATTAATAAATCAAATGAAATAATAAATAATATAATAAAAGGTAAAAATTATCCAATATGGGCCATCAAGAAAGGTATTGCAAATGCATTAGTACACAGAGATTATTGGGATGTTACTCGTATGGTAGAGGTAAATATTTCAGAAGAACGAATAGAAATTGTAAATCCAGGTTCTATGCTGAAGAGAGATATGCCTTCAGGAACAAATTTAGTGATGAGAAATCCTTGGTTATATGAAAAATTAATTACACTAGACGATGAAAAAGTACTTTTTACATATGGAAAAGGGATAGAAGATATAAAAAAATTATTTAATTTTGCAGACGATGTAAAATATATTAATATATATAGATATAATATGTTCAAAATTATACTACCAGGGACCGGAAAGGATATTTAACATTGAGATTTACAAAGCTTTTCTTTACATATTATTCCAAAGTTATTACGAAAATGTTAAGAAAGTTGCAAAAATATTAATTAATTTTTAAATAATACTTTACAAATTTTAAATATTATGATATCATTTGTAACATACTAGAAACAGTAACGTAAGAGGATTGTTTTTAATAGTATAATATATGTAACAATATAATAGAATTTAAAAGGAAGTGGAGTATTTAATTATGGATATTTGGCATTTGAAGAATAAATACATTATTAAATTCATGTTAGTAATAGTATTTATATATTCATTACAATGTGCAGGTTCAAGCATGATTATAGCAGAAAATAGAACTTGGCTATTAAAAAGCGAAGCACAAAAAAACAAGACAGTAAATATACAAATACAAAGTCAATCATTAATAAGCAAGGAAGCGGTTATAAAGAGCGAGATAAAAGAAATAGACATGCAAACATTAGTAGAGATAGAGACGATAACAGAAACAAGTGCGTTAGTACCACAAGCCGCTCCAGTTGAAGTTGTTGCACCAGTAGCACCAGTAGTTCCAATAACATACCAAATGCCTACAGCTAGCAATCTATCAGATGAGATGAAAGCAATTTGGGAAAAGAAAGTAATCGGAACGGATCAATGGAACACTTTAATTGAAAAAGTTTCAGTAGAAGAAGGAATAGATCCTATATTTGTAAAATGCGTTATGGCAATAGAATCAGGTGGATACCAGCAAGCACACAATACAAAAAATGCTAATGGTACACAAGATTATGGATTAATGCAAGTTAACTCAAGTTGGGGAAGTTATTTTGATTATGACAAGATGTTGTATGATCCAGAATATGCGATAAGAAGTGGAATACAAGTAGTAAGGCGCAAGGTGATTTTGGCAGAGAAGAGCGGTGTGCAACCAACAGTCTTTGAAGTACTATGGAGATATAATGGTAAATCGGCAAGAGGTAAAATTTATGCAGAGAGAGTAACGAAATTATATAATAATTTATCAGGTAAAACAGAAAATGAATTGGTATTAATAAAGAAAACAGAAAATGCATAGATGAAATTGCATTTTTTTGTTTTTATTCTGGTAATATAAAACTAGACAGTTAGTAGTTACCATAAAAAGATTGAATAAAAATCCCATGTATAAGTATAATAATAGTAGCATATGTAGTGCTTATTATTTATATTATTGGAGGGATTTTCATGCTAATTGGAAAAAAGATAGAATCTAGTAGTAAAGAAAATATTATGATTATGGAGTCGGTTAATAAAGCAAGGAAAGAACTTGACATGGCATATAAAAACTTTGACAATGTATCGGACACGGATTTAGTAGACTGTTACATATATGAAGTGCAGTCAATACAAAAGAAATATGAATATTTACTAAAGCAAGCTAAAAAATTAAATTTTATATAATACAAAGGAGGATTTATTATGCAGAAGATGATAATAGCTATAAGATTAATTAACAGAAAAGAAAATTCGCCAAATTTTCAAGAAGTTATATCTAAATATGGAGACGCAATAAAGTTCAGGGTAGGAATAAGTGATGAACCAAATCACGGACTAATCATACTCCATGTAGAAGCGAAAAAACCAGATATGGAGAAATTAATTAGTGATTTAAATGAGGTAGAAGGAATATCGATGAACACAATGGAAACGCCTAGATAATTACACTTTAAAAATCAAGTCTAAAAAGCTTGATTTTTTTTGATTATGTGGTAAAATTGAATAATAGGTGGGAGGTGTTATATATATGTTATATGATGGAAGATATAAGTCAAGAATATTTATGAGGTTAATACTAACAGCTATACCGATAGTGATTTTGCTATATTTTGTAGATTTTACAGCTAAAACATATTACAATTCAAGCTTAGAGCAAATTCTGAAGGGATTTTTAAAAAGTATAGGAATAGCGTGAGGTGTTAAGTATGCTAAATAATATGAAAACAAATATTAAGATATTACTTGATATAGTGAAGAAGAAAGCCATTATGTTGAATGAAATCTATAATATAACAATTAATCAAAATACCGTAATCACATCAGATGACGTTGATATGAGTATGTTTAGAGAAATGATAAATGAGAAGAAGATAAAAATAGATGAGATAAATAGAATGGATCAGGAATTTCAAAACATATATGATAGTATAAAAAAAGATATATTAAAGTTTAAAGATAACTATAAAGACTGTATAGTGGAACTAAAACAATATATCAGGGAAGATATCAATATGAAGATGAAGATAGAATTGCAAGAAGAAAAAAATAAACAGATTCTAGAGAAAATCTGAGAATCAATAAACTTTGGCAAAAGTACTTGAAAAAAGGAAGATTTTAGTGTATAATACAAAAATATTCAGGTAGGTAGATTGTGCCATTTGTTTTTCGGCGGAATGGCTCAGTTGGCTAGAGCATGCGGTTCATACCCGCAGGGTCGGGGGTTCAAATCCCTCTTCCGCTATTTATATGGATTAATATAATGTAAATAATATATAAGCGTTGATAAGGGGTAGTAAATATCATGATAATTTCAGAGAGCTACTATGTGGTGTGAAGTAGCGTTGTCATATATTGAACTTTCCTTTGAGCATGTTGAAAACAACACGTGGCCTACGTTAGAGGTAAATGAGATTAAATAAAGGTGGTACCACGGGTAAAAAACTCGTCCTATATAATATAGCTAAGGCTATGTTGTATGCGACGAGTTTTTTTATTTTATAAATGGAGGAATGAGTTATGAATTACAATCACAAAGAAGTAGAGAAGAAGTGGCAAGAGATATGGGAAGAAAAAGAGGTGTTTAAAGCTAGCAATAACAGCGATAAGCCTAAGTATTATGCACTTATGGAGTTTCCGTATCCATCCGGAGCAGGGCTTCATGTTGGACATCCAAGAGGGATGACAGCGCTTGATGTAATAGCTAGAAAGAGAAGGCTTGAAGGGTATAATGTGCTATATCCTATGGGATGGGATGCGTTTGGACTCCCTACTGAAAACTATGCAATAAAGAATAAAATACATCCAAGAATAGCGACGGATCAAAATATTAAAGTTTTTAAAAGGCAAATAAAGTCTTTGGGATTTTCTTTTGATTGGTCTAGGGAAATTGACACAACGGATCCTAGTTATTATAAATGGACGCAATGGATATTTTTAAAACTTTTCGAACATGGTCTTGCATATAAGTCTAAGGCTACAATAAATTGGTGTACATCTTGTAAAATTGGACTTGCAAATGAAGAGGTAGAAGGTGGAAAGTGCGAAAGATGTGGAGGGGAAGTTGTACAAAAAGAAAAAGAGCAATGGATGTTGAAGATAACAGAGTACGCTGATAAACTTATAGAGGGTCTTAAGGAAACTAATTATATTGAGAGAGTAAAGACTTCTCAAATAAATTGGATAGGAAAAAGCTCTGGTTCAGAGGTGAATTTTAATATCAAAGGGACTGATAAAAATATAAAGGTTTATACAACAAGACCAGATACACTATTTGGTGCAACTTATATGGTAATAGCACCAGAACATCCACTTGTACAAGAAATGGCGGAAAAACTAGAGAATTTATCTGAAATAAATATGTACAAGGAAGAAGCTAAAAAGAAAACAGATTTTGAGAGAACGGAACTAGTGAAAAATAAAACAGGAGTGGAACTTAAAGGGATAAAAGCAATCAACCCTGTAAACAATGAAGAGGTACCTATATGGATTTCTGATTATGTTATGATGGGATATGGTACAGGAGCCATAATGGCAGTACCTGCACATGATGATAGGGACTACGAGTTTGCAAAGAAGTTTAACATTCCTATTAGGCAAGTTATAGCAGAAGAATTTTTAGGAGAAGGCAAAGATAAAATAAGAGAAGGAAAACCCTTTGCTAAGAGGAAAAATGTTCATGTAATAGTAAAGCACTGGTCAGAAGAAAAAATATTGTATTTAGATTGGGGAAAACATGGATGGAAGTCATTAGTAATTGGAGGAATTGAAGATGGTGAAAAAGCGGAGGATGCCGCAATAAGAGAAGTAAAGGAAGAAACAGGGTATCAAGACATAAGAAGTGTAAAAGCATTTGGATTTGAATATCATAGTAAATTTTATGCAGTGCACAAAGACATAAACAGACATGCGATAGTAAGTACTGTAGTTATAGAACTTGAAAGTGACGAATATATTGAACCAAAAAAACAAGAAAAAGAGTTACATCTAGCTCACTGGATAGATATTAAAGGTGCAGATAAGGTAATTGATGTAAAAGATAATTTGGGAGAATTATATACATTTATAAACGGAGAAACTCCCTATACTGGAGATGGAGTTTTAATAAATTCAGAGTTTTTAAATGGACTAAAAGTAGAAGAAGCAAAAGAAAAAATGACAGAATGGCTAATAGAAAAGGGTATAGGACAAAAGAAAATAAATTATAGATTAAATGATTGGGTATTTTCTAGACAAAAATATTGGGGTGAACCAATACCGATGGTTCATTGTGATAAATGTGGGTATGTACCTGTACCTTATGAAAATTTACCCGTTGAATTGCCATATGTGAAAAGTTATGAGTATACAGATACTGGTGAGTCACCACTTGCAAAGATGACAGACTGGATAAAAACAACTTGTCCTACATGTGGAGGAGAAGCAAAAAGAGAAACAGATGTAATGCCAAATTGGGCTGGATCATCATGGTATTATTTAAGATACATGGATCCTCATAATGATAAAGAGATAGCGAGTAAGGATGTAATAAAATACTGGGATAAAGTTGACTGGTATAATGGTGGTATGGAACATACTACAAGACACTTGTTATACGCTAGATTCTGGCATAAATTCTTATATGATATAGGTGTGGTGCCAACAAGTGAGCCATTTAATATAAGAACATCACATGGAATGATTCTGGCATCAGATGGAAACAAGATGAGCAAATCAAAAGGAAACGTAGTGAATCCAGATGAAATAGTTGACGCACAAGGAGCAGACACACTAAGAACTTATGAAATGTTTATTGGAGATTTTGAAAAAACAGTTGCATGGTCTGAAAATGGAGTAAATGGATGTAGAAGATTCTTAGATAGAGTATGGAAACTCAGCGATAAAGTAATACTAGGAGATGAATATTCTAAAGACACAGAAAGTATGATACACAAGACAATCAAAAAAGTTACCGACGATTATGAAAATATGAAGTTTAATACTGGTATAGCAGCACTTATGACATTATTGAACAAATACAATGAAAAAGAAAATATAACAGATGCTGACTATAAAGTTTTTTTAACACTAATTAATCCAGTAGCACCACATATCACTGAAGAGTTATGGACAATAAAGGGATATAAAGGAATGATAAATGAGCAAGCTTGGCCTAAGTACGACAAGGAAAAGTTAGTAGATGATACTATAGAAGTGCCTATACAAGTTAATGGTAAGCTTAAAGCGAAAATAGTGATAGATAAAGATGAAGAAGAAGCTAGCGTATTAGAAAAAATGAGATGTGAATTACAGGGCATGTTTGATGGAAAAGAGATAGTAAAGGAAATATATGTGAAAGGTAAGATAATAAATGTAGTAGTGAAGTAACAAAAAAATATAAGGTAGTATAGAATGAAGAAATTCAATATAAAGCATGATTTATATAAAAAACTCCAAAAATGTCAAAAACTTTTTGGAGTTTTTTGTTGAAATTTTTTTAAAAAAGGTGTATCATAAATATTGATTACTTAATTGTGTTATTGATGATTAAAATTTGAGAATACTAGATATATCTGTTATCTATTTTGGTAGTATTATTATCTATATTTATCAAACGGGAGGGATAAAGATGTTAGAAAACAAATGTAACTGTGGTGATGGTAACAACTGTAATAAAATTTCAGAGGAAGCAATAAATAAAATTAAAGATATTATTGAATCACACAAAGAACAAGAAGGCGCACTTATTGAGGTGCTACATGAGGTTCAGGATTATTATGGTTATTTGCCTTTTGAGGTTCAAAAGCTTATATCAGAAGAGATGGGTATAGCTCTTGCAGATATTTATGGTGTAGTGACATTTTATACTAGGTTTACGATAGAGCCTACAGGTAAATATAGGATAAGTGTTTGTTTAGGTACAGCATGTTATGTAAAAGGTTCACAAAAAATATATGATAAAATTAAAGAAAAGCTTAATATAAAAGAAGGGGAAGTTACTCCTGATGGGAAGTTTTCACTAGATGCAGCAAGGTGTGTAGGTGCTTGCGGTCTTGCACCAGTAATGCTTGTAAATGAAGATGTTTATGGTAAAGTAACGGCTGATATGATAGATGAGATACTTGGGAAATATGAGTAGTTAGAGGGGGAGACTTTCTTTGGAAAATATGTCGAAGAATCAATATGATGAGATAGATAAGAAACGACAAGCACTCATAAGCGTAAGAGAAATTTTAAAACCTTTCGGGGATTATATTGCAGTTGTGGAGGGTGCATCTATTTCAAATATAACACGTAAAGGAATAATAAGAGAGCTGAGAGAAAAACTTATACAGTATGAAATTTTAAATGGTGAAAATCCAAACCATGACTGGGATGATGTAAAAGATAAGTAGTGGCAATAGATAAGGCGTTTATTAATTAGTTAAACGAAGGGGGAAGGAAAATGAGAACAGTAGAAGAATTGGACATAATAAAGAGTCAATATGAAGAAAGTTTGCATCCTGATGCAAATCAAAAGCAATATAGAATACATGTATGTAACGGTACGGGATGTGTTTCATCAAAGTCACCTGAGATTTTAAGAAGATTTGAAGAAGAAATAGAAAAGCACGGTATAAGTGATAGGGTAAAGGTCGTAAAGACAGGGTGCTTTGGATTGTGTGCACTTGGTCCGATAGTAATTGTTCATCCAGATGGGTCGTTTTATAGCGAAGTGAAAATAGATGAGATACCAAGAATAGTAGAAGAGCATTTAGTAAATGGAAATGTAGTTAAGGAGTTTTTGTATAAGGAAACAGTTGCAGAAGAAGGACATATTAAGCCACTTGAAGAAACACCTTTCTATAGTAAACAAAAGAGGGTTATTCTTAAAAATTGTGGTGAAATAAATCCAGAGAGTATTGCAGAATACATTGCGGTTGATGGATACAAAGCTTTTGCAAAAGTGATTACACAGATGAGTCAAGAAGAGGTTATAAAGTTAATAAAGGACTCAGGACTTCGTGGACGTGGTGGCGCAGGATTTCCTAGTGGTGTGAAGTGGGAATTTACCTACAAAGCAGAGGGAGATGTAAAGTATGTAGCATGTAATGCTGATGAGGGAGACCCAGGAGCATTTATGAATAGATCAGTGCTTGAGGGAGACCCACATGCAGTAATTGAAGGTATGGCTATAGCTGCTTATGTAATAGGAGCAAGCAAGGGCTTTATCTATGTGCGTGCGGAATATCCTATAGCTGTTAAAAGACTTAAGCTAGCTATAGAACAAGCAAAACAATATGGGGTACTTGGTAACGATATATTTGGAACAGGATTTAATTTTGAACTTGAAATAAGGCTTGGAGCAGGAGCATTTGTATGCGGAGAGGAAACTGCACTAATGACTTCTATAGCAGGTAATAGGGGAGAACCAAGAGTAAAGCCGCCGTTTCCAGCATATAAAGGTATTTTTGGTAAACCTACAGTTTTAAATAATGTGGAAACATATGCAAATGTTCCTCAAATAATATTAAAAGGTGTAGATTGGTTTAGAAGCATGGGAACAGAAAAGGCACCAGGGACAAAAGTTTTTGCAATTGGTGGGAAAGTACAACATGTAGGACTTGTCGAAGTACCGATGGGGACAACACTTAGAGAAATAATATATGATATATGTGGTGGTATAGCAGACGGCAAGAAATTTAAAGCTGCACAAACTGGAGGGCCATCAGGTGGCTGTATAACCGAAGAAAATTTAGACACACCTATAGATTATGAATCGCTTATTGCTATGGGTACAATGATGGGCTCAGGTGGTATTATCGTTATGGATGAAGATGACTGTATGGTCGACATAGCAAAATTCTTCTTAGAGTTTACTGTAGACGAGTCATGTGGTAAATGTACTCCGTGTCGTATAGGTAATAAGAGATTATATGAAATATTAGAAAAAATAACTCAGGGTAAGGGTAAAGAAGAAGATCTTGAAAGACTTGAAGTTTTGGGTAAATCAATAATAGCAGGATCGTTATGTGGACTTGGTAAGTCATCACCAAATCCAATACTTTCAACAATGAGATATTTTAAAGATGAGTATGTAGCGCATGTTAGAGATAAAAAATGTCCAGCTCATGTATGTAAGTCTTTAAAAGAATATATAATATTAGAAGATAAATGCATAGGTTGTACATTGTGTGCAAGGAATTGTCCAGCTTCATGTATAACTGGTGAAACAAAGAAAACACATTTAATAGACAAAGATAAGTGCACAAAATGTGGAATTTGCCACTCAAAATGTAAATTTGGAGCGATAGAGATAAGATAGAAAGGAGATGGGAAGGATGGAAAATGTAAAGGTAACGATAGATGGAAAAATAGTTGAAGTTCCGAAAGATTATACAGTACTCAAAGCGTGCAGGGAAGCTGGAATAAAAATTCCCACACTTTGCTATCTAAAAGATGTGAATCAAATTGGCGCTTGTCGTATGTGCTTGGTGGAGATTGATAATATCAGAGGTTTGCAAGCATCTTGCGTTTATCCTGTATATGAAGGTATGAACATTCATACAAATAATGAGCAAATAAGACAAGCAAGAAAAGTAAATCTAGAGCTCATACTTTCAAATCATAACAGAGAATGCACAACATGTATAAGAAGCGAGAACTGTGAATTGCAACAACTTTCAAAAGAATTAAATATAAAAGATATAGAGTACGAAGGCGAAAAAAATGCACCACCGATTGATGATATTTCACCATCAATAGTTAGGGATAACAGCAAATGCATTTTATGCCGCAGATGTGTATCAATGTGTAAAGATGTACAAAAGGTGAATGCAATACAGGCTACAGATAGAGGATTTAAAACAGAAATAGGAGTAGGCTTTAATAAATCAATGAACGACTATAATTGTATAAACTGTGGACAATGTATTCAAGCATGTCCTGTGGGAGCTTTATATGAGAAAAGAAATATGGACCAAGTATGGAAAGCACTTGCAGATAAAGAAAAATATGTTATGGTACAAACTGCTCCAGCAGTAAGAACAGCACTTGGAGAAGAATTTGGAATGCCAATGGGAACAAGGGTTACCGGAAAAATGGTAACAGCTCTTAGAAAATTAGGTTTTGCAAAGGTGACGGATACAAATACAGGTGCAGATTTGACTATACTTGAAGAAGGTACTGAATTTTTAGACAGAGTAGTAAATGGGACAGGCAAGCTACCAATCATCACATCATGCTGTCCAGCTTGGGTAAAGAGTTGCGAGCAAGATTATCCAGATGTACTTGAACATTTATCAAGTGCAAAATCACCCCATTTAATGATGGGCAGTATATTAAAGCATTTCTATGCTGAAAAAGCAGGAATAGATATGAATAAAGCTTTTGTTGTTTCTGTTATGCCATGTATAGCAAAAAAATTCGAGCAAGACAGACCAGAAATGGAAGCGAGAGGAGCAAGGGATGTAGATGTAACAATTACTACACGAGAGCTCGCAATGATGATAAAAGAAGCAGGAATAGATTTTGTAAAACTTGAAGACAGTAAATTTGATGACCCTATTGGTGAGGCAACAGGTGCAGGAGCGATATTTGGTGCAACTGGAGGGGTGGCTGAGGCTGCATTCCGTACAGTAGTAGAAAAACTAACAGGGCATGAAATAGAGCAAATAGAATACCATCAGCTACGTGGAGAAAAGAAGATAAAGGAATTCTCAGCACAAGCAGGTGACAGAACACTAAGAGGGGTAATAGTAAGCGGGATAGGAAATATAAAGGAAATACTTGAAGAAGTGAGACATGGGGAAAGCAAATACGACTTTATAGAAATAATGGCATGTGAAGGCGGATGCATTATGGGTGGAGGACAACCAATCGTTAATGCTAGAACAAAAGAAGATGTGAATGTTTTTGAAAAAAGAGCCGCTGCTATATATGAAGAAGATACTAAGGCAGAGCTAAGAAGATCACACAAGAACCCATTTGTATTAAGATTATACGAAGAGTTCTTAGAAAAACCCAATAGTCATGTATCACATGAATTACTGCATACAGGTTATAAAAAGAGGGATAAATATCCAGATGAATGTAAAAAACAATAAAGAGAGGGAAAGTTTCCCTTTTTTTTATTGTTTTTTACATAAAATTATGATATTATTAAAACAATAGATAGGAAGGAGTGAAAATTATGGCAGGAGATAGAAAAGATAAAGATAACGAAATAATAGGCGACTTTGATCCAATGCTGCAAGATTTTATGTTTGCAGATCCCGCAGGTCATGACCCAATGATAGATGCAATAAATGATAAACCCAAAAGAGGAATGTTAAGAAGATTTATAAATGCGATTATAGGTACACTAGGAGGAGGTACAGAAACAAACTCTAGAGAATGGGATACATATACAGATGGTAATGATATGAATGAGTGTGACTCCTCTGGAGGAAGTACATGCGGTTCATCATCAAGTAGTGATGAACCTGGTGATGAACTTGGTGATTAATAATATGATAGATGATAGCAAATAAGACTATAAAAAGTAAGTTTTACTTGCTTTTTTTTATATTTCTGATAAAATAGAAGTAGATGATTAAAAATAATAAAAAGAATTGAGGAAACTGCATGGTAGAGACTTTGGATGTAAAAGACATATTTGATAATAATGATAATGAAATAGTACTGATTGATGTTAGGAGCGAAAAAGAATATCTAGATGATCACGCCATTAATTCTATAAATATGCCTATTTTGACGGATAAGGAAAGGCATGAGGTGGGATATACATATAAAAATGATAGCAAAGAAGAAGCGGTCCGAAAAGGTATTGGATATGCCACATATAAAATTATAGATTATTATGACGAGATAGATAGGCTATGTAGTGAAGGCAAAAAGGTGGTGTTTTATTGTTTTAGGGGTGGAATGAGAAGTAATTCGATAGCTAATACTATGGATACCTTAAATAAAAAAGTGTATATACTAAAGGGCGGATATAAAGAGTATAGAAAGTATGTGATGGATTTTATACAAGAGATACCTAATAAATATAAATTTATAATGTTGCATGGGTTGACTGGCGTAGGGAAGACACATTTACTAGAAAAATTAAAAGAAGCAGGAGAGGAAATTATAGATTTGGAATATCTTGCGAGGAATAAAGGGTCGGTTTTTGGTAAAATAGGATATGATAAACCTACAACGCAAAAGTTATTTGAATCTGAGCTAGTATATGAATTATCAAAACTTAAAGGCAATAATGTTTATATAGAAAGTGAAAGCCGTAGAATTGGAAATGTAAATATTCCAGATAAACTTTTTGAGACTATGAAAATAGGTAGACATTTTTTAATTGAAACTTCTCTTGAAAATAGAATTAAAATAATTTTAGATGATTATATTCCAAAAGATAGTGCCAAGCTTGAACAATTTAATGATAGCTTAAAAGTTATATTGAATAATCTAAAGAAGTTATTAAGTACAGAAAAAGTTAATATATTATCAGAATATATTAACACCTACAACTATAAAAAATTTGTAGAGGAGTTACTTGTTGATTATTATGATCCGTTATATAAAAACTCAATAAAAAAATATGAATATAACGCAATCATAAACTATAAAAAACAGGATGATGCGGTCAGTGAATTGATGTCAGAAAAATATTAAAGATAATATAAAAAGGGGATGGATTTTATGTTGGGGCTATTTAAAGAAATATGGGGAAGTTTATTTAACAAAGAAACTGGAAATGGTGGTTACAACAGGGAGTGGACAAGAAGTATGATTCATAGCGGAATAAAAAGCTATAAGGATGAAGAAGATGATGGAAAGAATAAATCAAGTAACTATGAAGAGGAAATCGTAGAAGAAAAAGAAAAAGAAGAAGACATCTTAGAGTATGATTTTACAAAGCTAAGTACAGACAAACGAAAGTTAGAAGACAGTGATGAAGAGTAAAGGTGGGGGAATACGCATGAAAAGCAGCATTATGTTAGGAATTGTTTTGATTTTAGGAATAATATTAGGAGCTTTCTTGGGAGATGTGCTCGGCAAATATGAAACTTGGGAATGGCTAAACTATGGGAAAGAAATAGGACTAAAGGAGCCATTTATCCTTGATTTGTACATACTTAAGTTAACATTTTCTATTATGATAAATATTACAATATCGAGTATAATAGGATTCATAATTGCAGCATTTGTATACAAAAGATATATATAGGGTAACAATTCTAAAATAAGAAAGGAAGTAAATGATGATAAATATAAATAGAAAAATAGTTTTGGGCTCGGGGTCTCCGCGAAGAAGGGAACTTCTTACGATGATGGGACTGGAATTTGAGGTAATAAAAAGTGATATCGAAGAAGTAGTGGAGGAAGGATTAAGCCCAGCAGAAGTTGTTAGGAGCCTAGCACTACAAAAAGCGGAAGATATTATACAAAAAGTGAGTAATGACGCATTACTTATAACTGCAGATACTATAGTAGTTTGCCAAGAAAAAATAATGGGAAAACCAAAGGATGAACAAGATGCATATGATATGTTAAAATTTCTTTCAGGCAAGAAACAATCTATATATACAGGTATGGTTATATGGGACAAGCTAAAAGATAAAAAACATGAAATAGTGGGAGAAAGTACTATATATATGAAGGTTTTGACTGATAAGGAAATACTTGATTATATAAAAACGGGTGATCCTATGGATAAAGCTGGTGCATATGGAGTACAGACAGAAGGAGCGGTATTTATAGAAAAAATAGAGGGAGATTTTTATAATATAGTAGGATTACCGATAAGTAAACTATATGATGTGCTAAAGGAAATTGAAAGTTGAAAGTCTAAAATGGAAAAACTACTAGGATAAAATAGGAGGACTAAAAAGTGGTGGATAGTGGCAAAATGAGGATGAAGGATTTACCGATAAATGAAAGACCGTATGAAAAACTAGAGAAGTATGGAGAGGAAAGATTGTCAGATGCAGAGCTACTGGCGATAATAATTAAAACTGGCACTAGAAATGAAAGAGTAGTAGAACTATCCCAAAGAATATTAAAAGCTAACAGCAATAATGAAGGACTTTCGTATCTGCACGATATGTCTATAGAGGAACTAAAAGATATTAAAGGCATAGGTAGGGTAAAAGCTATTCAAATAAAGGCGGTAGGAGAATTATCAAAAAGACTAAACAAGGAAAAAAATATTTTAAAGCATAGTGCAAATAGTTCATCAAACATAGCAGCTATATATATGGAAGAAATGAGATATAATAAGCAAGAAATATGTAAAGTTGTTCTGGTTGACAAACATAATAAAATAACGTATGATAAAAATATAACAATAGGAAACATAAACTCATCTATTGTCGACCCAAGGGAAGTTTTCAAGTCAGCACTCGAAAAAGGTGCGAGGGGAGTTATCCTTTTACATAATCATCCTAGTGGGGATCCAACACCAAGTAAATGTGACATAGACATTACTAGAAGATTAAAAGATGCAGGCATAATACTTGGTATAAACTTTATTGATCATATAATAATAGGCGATGGAGAATATATGAGTATGAAAGAGTATGGAGTAATTTAAATCAGTAGTAATTTGATTAATGGAGGTTGGAGCAATGTATATAAACGCTGTTTGTGGGGCAATAATTATAGTTAGTAGTTTCATAGTACTTCAGGGTGCGATTGAATATAGTAGAATTATAAATGAATTTAAAGTTTTTGAGTTTAGTGGGAAGAAATTTTTAAAATTTGCGCCAGGTATCATTTTATTAATATTGTGGTTGTTTTTTATTACATATATATCAATAGGAGTGACTGTTGGATTAAGACCTATGTTTAATACACAGATACTCACATCATATATTTTATTGCTTGGGAGTATATTTTCTTATCTTGTAATAAGGATACAAAAAGAAATGTTATATTATGTTGAAAATAGCAATATAGAATCTATATCAGCTTTAGTAAGTGCTATAGAGGCTAGAGATGAATATACAAAGGGACATTCACAGCATGTATCAAATTTAGTAGAAGCATATTATAATGAGTTATCAGAAAAAGAAAAGGTAAAATTAAATATTAGGAAACTAAAGATAGCAGGATTACTGCATGATATAGGAAAAATAGGTATAAAAGAAGTGATACTGAATAAAGTAGGAAAGCTAGACGATGATGAGTATGCGGAAATAAGCAAACATCCTCAAATAGGTAATGTAATACTAGGTTCGGTAAGTAATTTAACGGATATAGCTTCATGGATATATTATCATCACGAGAGAGTAGACGGGACAGGGTATTATAATAAAGCATATGATGAGATACCTGTAGAATCTAGAATTCTTTCGGTAGCAGATACATATTCTGCACTTGTTACAGATAGAGTATATAGAAAGGGAATGTCTCATGAGAAAGCACTTGAAATCATGCAGATGGTTAGAGAAACTCAATTAGATGGGGAAATAGTAGATAAGTTTATTAAAATACCTGAAGAAAAATTAGATAAATGCAAGGTATGCATAAATTTTGTGCAATAGATATATAGTTAGGCAGGAGGCTTAACATGCCGCAGTTTTGCTACTGTCGTCAATCACAAACACATAAATGAAGGAGAGAATTATAATGAGTATAAGTCAAAAAAACATACGTAATTTTTGCATAATAGCCCATATTGATCATGGTAAGTCGACGCTTGCGGATAGAATAATAGAAAATACAGGGTTACTTACACATAGAGAAATGAAAGAACAAATATTAGACAGTATGGACATAGAGAGAGAAAGAGGTATTACAATAAAATCTCAAGCTGTAAGGCTCGTATATAAGGCAAAAGATGGAGAAGAATATGTACTAAACCTAATAGATACTCCGGGGCATGTGGATTTTAATTATGAAGTATCAAGAAGTCTAGCAGCATGTGATGGAGCAATACTAGTAGTAGATGCATCACAAGGGATAGAAGCTCAAACGCTTGCCAATACTTATCTTGCGGCAGAACATAACCTGGAAATAATACCAGTATTAAATAAAATAGATTTACCGAGCGCGAGACCGCTAGAAATAAAGAAAGAGATAGAAGATATCATAGGAATACCTGCGATGGATGCACCTGAAATATCAGCTAAAAATGGTATTAATATAGTAGATGTTTTGGAGGCAGTAGTCAAAAGAGTACCAGCGCCAGTGGGAGACGAAAATGGCACACTGAAAGCGCTTATCTTTGATTCGATTTTTGATGCGTATAAAGGCGTGATTGTTTTCTTTAGAGTAAGGGAAGGAAAAGTTAAAAAAGGTATGTCTATAAAAATGATGCAGACTGGTAAGTTATTTGAAGTAGGTGAAGTAGGTTACTTTGGACCGGGTAGATATATACCTGCAGAAGAACTTAAGGCTGGAGAAGTAGGATATATGACTGCGAGTATTAAGAATCTTAAAGATACTCAAGTAGGTGACACTATCACAGATGCGAAATTACCTGCAAGTGAGCCACTACCAGGCTATAAAAAAGTAAATCCTATGGTTTTTTGCGGACTTTATCCAGCAGACGGTTCAAAATACCAGGATCTTAAAGATGCACTTGAAAAGTTACAATTAAATGATGCAGCATTATCTTATGAATTAGAAGCATCGGAAGCATTAGGATTTGGATTTAGATGCGGATTTTTGGGACTCCTTCATATGGAGATAGTTCAAGAGAGACTAGAACGAGAATACAATTTAGATTTAGTAACGACAGCACCAAGTGTTACATATATAATTAACAGAACAAATGGCACAAGTTATAAGCTTGCAAACCCAGCTGATCTACCGGATCAAGCAGAGATAGCTACAATGGAAGAACCTATAATAAAAGCAAACATAATAGTACCGACTGAGTATATAGGAGTTATAATGGACTTGTGTAAGGACCGTCGCGGAATATATGAAAAGATGGAGTATATAGAACAAACGAGAGCACTACTGCACTATGAGTTGCCACTCAATGAAGTTATATATGATTTTTTTGATGTGCTTAAATCAAGAACAAAAGGCTATGCTTCGTTTGACTATGAGCTGTCAGGCTATGTTGAGTCTAAATTGGTAAAAGTAGATATACTTATAAATAAGGAAAAGGTAGATGCCCTAACTTGCATAATACATAAGGAGAATGCAGAAGCAAGGGGGAGAAAAATGGTTGAAAAACTAAAAGAAGAAATACATAGACAAATGTTCGAGATACCTATCCAAGCAGCAATAGGATCTAAAGTAATAGCAAGAGAAACAATTAGTGCATTAAGAAAAGATGTTTTGGCGAAATGTTATGGTGGTGACATATCAAGAAAGAGAAAGCTGCTTGAAAAACAAAAAGAAGGAAAGAAACGTATGAGACAAGTCGGTAAGGTTGAACTGCCACAAAGCGCATTTATGAGCATACTTAAATTGGATTAAAACTTGAAGACATACATATAGCACTAAGCATATTAAAGGCACTCAATATTGAGTGCCTTTAATATGCTTAGTGTCAATTCCCCGCAGCTTTGCTGCAGGGAGAATTCATTATGCTATATACAAGAAAATCAAATGCAACATCAAATAAGTAAATATAAGTGTAAGAGTAGGTAATAGGAAGAGATAGTTAGATGAAGATTAAAAGGAGAAAAATGTAAAAATAGGGTATAAAACATAAAAATAATTGACAAAATATGGAAAGTGTGATATAATATCAAAAATTATTTAAATACTGGGAGGTATTAAAAGTGAGAAAATTACAAGAAATAGGATTATGTATATTAATGGGATTAACAGCAACTTACAGTTACATTTCAGCAAATGTGATTCCAAAAAATGTCAGTCCTATACAGGATGTGCTAAAAGGAAAAGGCGCTCCACCAATGATAGATTTGGATGAAATAATAACAACGGATGAGGAACTAAAAGAAATACTTGAAAATGAAAATGAAGATGAATATGAAATGTATAAAAGGGATCAGGAACTAAAAGAAATAATTGAAGAATTATATGGAAAGGGATCAATTGAAATGGAATATTATGAAAGAACTACACCTGAAACAGATGGACCGATAATGGATGATAATGGAAATACGATAACTATGTAAGAATTAAAGATTAATATGACAAAATAAAAATATATAACCTCGAAGAATACACAAAAGTATTCTTTTTTATTTAGTACATGGATTCTACCATAATTTAATATTGATTTTTACTGTATTATATAGTATGATTGTATTAGAGGAAGGTGAAGCCATTGAAATTATTATTTGAAGGTGCGACTGAGACTGTAACAGGTTCATGTACATTGGTAAAAGCAAATGATAAGAATATACTCATTGACTGTGGCTTATATGAGGGGAATGCAGTAGAACACTTAAACTCAAGAAATTTTAATTTTAATCCAAAGGATATTGATTATATACTGCTTACTCATGCACATATAGACCATAGCGGAAGGATTCCTTATTTGGTAAAAAAAGGTTTTAGAGGTAAGGTTATTTGTACAAAGCCTACTAAAGATTTGTGTGATATAATGTTGCCTGATAGTGGGTATATCCAGCAGAAGATGAAAAAGTGGGACATGCCTATTAAAAAGAAAAATGATATAGTTTTATACGATATGGAAGATGCATATAAAAGTTTAACTTTCTTTGAATATGTAGATTACAACAAAGAAATTGAACTTGAAAAGGATATAAAAATAAAAATGATAAATTCAGGACATATGCTAGGTTCAGCATTTATTGAGATGTATATCAGTGAAAATGGTAAGGAAACAAAGATAGTTTTTACGGGTGACATAGGTAATCAGAATAATAATATGTTGCCAAATTATGAAAAACTAGAAAGCGCGGACATCGTCGTGATTGAAGCGACATATGGGGACAGGTTACATGACGAAACAATAAGTGTAGAGGAACAGATAAAGCAAGCTATCATTGATACGGTTAAACAAAATGGAAAATTACTAATACCAGCGTTTGCAGTTGGAAGAACCCAAGAGATTGTTAAATATATTAAAAACATTTATGAAAGTATAGATGAAGAATATAAAGTGCCAGTATATGTGGATAGTCCACTCGCGATAAAAGCTTTTGATAAATTCATGCAAAATACGGAGCACTTGAATGAAGAAATAAAGAGAATATACGAAGTGAAAGAAGAATTTTTATCGTTTAAAGAGTTAAAACTTGTCAGTGAATTAGACGAGTCAATGTATTTATCAACTAAAGATGAAAGTATGATAATAATAGCAGCGAGTGGGATGGCTGATTTTGGCAGAGTGAAACAGCATTTGATGAATAATATAAGCGACGAGAGAAACACTATAATGTTTAGTGGTTATGTAGCAGAAGGAACACTTGGACGAGAAATAAAAAAGGGTAAGAGAAACATTAAAATAGGTGGAGAAAAATATAAGCAAAGAGCCAAAATAAAAACACTACAAGGAATGTCTGGACATGTTGATATGCAAGGATTAATAGATTTTATAAGGAATTTTAGTAAAAAACCTAAACAGATATATATAAATCATGGAAACGGGGAAGCAAAGGAAAACCTACAAAAAGAACTTAGTAAGGTGCTGTGTAAGGAAGCGGAAGTAATAATACCTAAACGAGATATAATATATGAAATAAAAAATATTTTTACAACAAGGATTAAACCTAAGTTTGATTTAGAGGAATTTTATAGCCAAAGACTTAGTGCTCAAGAGAAAATATTATTCAGTATATACGGAGAAGGTATAGAAAACTATGCACATTTTCAAAGTAACTCAGAAGTTCCTAACGATGAACAATCTAAAAAGAAAATCGGAATATTGAACAAATTAGGGTACTGGGCTGGGTAATAATAAGAAGGAAGGTATACTTATGAAAATAAATTATCAAAAAGTTTTAGATGAAATTTTAAAGGAAATAACAGCTATGCAAAAGAAACCAAAACTTCTTTTGCATAGTTGTTGTGCACCCTGCAGCACATATGTTATAGAGTATTTGGTGAACTATTTTGATGTAAATATTTTATACTACAATCCAAATATATATCCAGAAGAAGAATATTTAAAGAGAAAAGATGAGCAAATACGACTTATAAATGAGATTAAACAAAATGAGAATATTGGTATAATGGACATAGAATATGAAAGTGAGAAATTTCAACAAATGGCATTAGGATTTGAAGGAGAAAAAGAAGGTGGAGCTCGTTGTGCTAATTGTTTTGAGTTAAGGATGAAAAAGACTGCAGAGAAAGCAAAAGAAAATGAGTATGATTATTTTTGCACTACACTTACGGTGAGTCCACATAAAAATGCAAAAAAGATAAATGAGATAGGGGAGCTGTTGGAGAAAGAGGTAGGAATAAAGTGGCTTTATTCTGATTTTAAGAAAAATGAGGGTTATAAGAAATCAATAGAATTAAGCAAAGAATATGATTTATATAGGCAAGATTATTGTGGATGCGAGTATTCTTTTAAGACATTCTAGTAATTGATTTAAAAAAAATAATAAAAAACATAAATACACTATTTACAAATTATAGGAATGTGGTATAATAGTTAAATACTATGATTGGAATAGTATGCATTTTAGAAAGTTCAGCGAGCTAGGATAAGGTGGGAGTCTAGTACAAGTAAAATATGCAGAAAATCATCCATGAGTTGTTGGGGGAACGTCACTTGAGGTGTATTGATAGTGATCAGTAATATCAACCGTAATCTTGCGTTAAAAGGAAAATGAGAAAGTTAAAATGAAAGTGAAATGTAGAAAGTTATAGAGACTATAACTCTAACTCTTAATTTTTAATTTAAATAAGGGTGGTACCACGGGTAAAAAACTCGTCCTAGATTATTATATTATAATAATTTACGACGAGTTTTTTGTTTGTAATCATTTATAAAAAGGAGAGATAAATTATGTTATACAAAAAGGTAGACACTAATCTTAATTTTGTGGAAAGAGAAGGAGAGGTTTTAGAGTTTTGGAAGGAAAATAATGTATTTAAAAAGAGTATGGAAGAAAAAGAGGGATGTCCAGTATTCACATTTTATGACGGCCCACCTACAGCAAATGGAATGCCACATGCAGGGCATGTAATTACGCGTGTTATAAAAGATATAATACCTAGATACAGAACAATGAAGGGGTATAAGGTATTAAGAAAAGCGGGATGGGATACTCATGGATTGCCAGTTGAACTTGAAGTGGAAAAAGCGCTTGGGCTTGATGGAAAAGAACAAATCGAAAAGTACGGCATTGAGCCATTCGTTAAGAAATGTAGAGAAAGTGTATGGAAGTATAAATCATTATGGGAAGAGTTTAGTGATAAAGTAGGTTTTTGGGTAGATATGGAGGATCCATATGTTACATATGATAATAAATATATAGAATCTGTATGGTGGTCATTAAAAGAGATATGGAATAAAGAATTACTTTACAAAGGGCATAAAATAGTGCCTTATTGTCCGAGATGTGGAACACCATTATCTAGTCATGAGGTTGCACAAGGGTATAAAGATGTAAAAGATAAAACAGTGTTCGTAAAGTTCAGGTTGAAAGATAAAAAAGATGAGTATTTCTTAGCATGGACAACAACACCATGGACATTGCCTTCTAATGTGGCTTTAGCAGTAAATCCAAATGAAACATATGTCAAAGTGAAATGTAATGAAGAATATTATATACTAGCAGAAGCACTTGTAGAGAGTGTGATAGAAGAGGAATATACAGTAGTAGAAAAATATACTGGCAAGGACTTAGAGTATATGGAGTACGAACCATTATTTGATTTTACAAAGCCAGATAAAAAGGCTTTTTATGTAGCATGTGCAGACTATGTAACACTTACAGATGGTACCGGTATAGTTCATACTGCTCCTGCGTTCGGTGAAGATGATGCAAATACAGGTCGTAGATATAATCTGCCATTTGTTCAACTAGTAGATTTACAAGGTAAGTTTACTGAAGAAGTAGAACCATGGAAAGGTATATTTGTAAAAAAAGCCGATCCACAGATAATAACATTTTTAGATAATATGAATTTAATATATAAGGAAATGGAACATGAGCATTCATATCCTCATTGCTGGAGATGCGATACTCCTCTTCTATACTATGCAAAAGATACTTGGTTTATAAAGATGACAGAAGTAAAGGATAGACTTATAGCAAATAATAATACTATAAATTGGCTTCCGAAATCTATAGGTGAAGGTCGTTTTGGAAATTGGATAGAAAATGTAGCTGATTGGGCATTATCGCGCGACAGATATTGGGGGACTCCACTTCCTATTTGGGAATGTGAGTGTGGACATAGACATATGATAGGCAGTATAGAAGAGCTAAAAAGCATGAGTAATAACTGCCCTAGTGATATAGAACTGCATAAGCCTTATATAGATGATGTATTTATAAAGTGTGATAAGTGTGGGAAAGATATGAAGAGAGTGAGCCAGGTAATTGACTGTTGGTATGACTCAGGAGCTATGCCTTTTGCACAGTGGCACTACCCATTTGAAAATAAAGAGATATTTGATGAGAATTTCCCAGCAGATTATATAAGCGAGGCTGTAGATCAAACGAGAGGATGGTTTTACTCATTACTTGCAATATCAACGGTATTGTTTGATAAAGCAGCATATAAAAATGTAATAGTCTTAGGACATATACAAGATAAAAGCGGTAAAAAGATGAGTAAGTCTAAGGGAAATGTTATTGAGCCGATGGATGTTTTGAAAAGATACGGAGCAGATGCAACAAGATGGTATTTTTTAGCAAATAGTGCACCATGGCTTTCTACGAAATTTAACGAAGAGTATTTGGTAGAGTACCAAAGAAAGTTCATGGGAACACTTTGGAATACTTATGCATTTTATGTGTTATATGCAAATATAGATGATTTTAACCCAACAAAGCATAAATTAGAGTATGAAAAGCTAGGTGTAATGGATAAATGGGTATTATCAAGACTCAATACAGTTATAAAAAATGTTGACCAATATTTAGATATATATTATATAACAGAAGCGACTCGTGAACTAGATAATTTTGTTGATGAATTAAGCAACTGGTATGTAAGACGTAGTCGTGAGAGATTTTGGGCTAAAGGTATGGAGCAAGATAAGATAAATGCGTACATGACTTTACACACTGTGCTTTCTACACTAGCAAAAATATCAGCCCCATTCACACCTTTTATGGCTGAGGGGATATATCAAAATTTAGTAAAAAGTGTAGACAATGAGGCAAAAGAAAGTATTCATTTATGTGACTATCCTAAATTTGAAGAAATATTTATAGACAAAGAACTCGAGACGAATATGGATGCTGTACTTAAGATAGTTGTGGCAGGACGTACATGTAGAAACATCTCAAATATAAAAAACAGACAACCGGTAGCAAAAATATTAGTGAAAACAGAACATAAATTGCCAGAAAGCTTCGTAAGTGTAGTTAAAGATGAGTTGAATGTAAAAGAATGTGAGTTTAAAGATAATTTATCAGAATTCACCACATATATATTTAAGCCTCAGCTTAAAACTGTAGGACCTAAATATGGAAAGCTAGTAGGTGCTATACGAGAGAAACTTATTGCAATAGATGGTAATGAGGCACATGAAGAATTAGTCAATGCAGGTCTACTAAAGATTGAGGTAGAGGGACAAACGATTGAACTTACTGCTGAAGATTTGCTTGTCGAAATAGAAAAGAAAGAAGGATATGTAGTAAGCGAAGAAAGAAAAACAGTAGTAGTAATGGAAACAGAACTGACAGCAGAGCTTATAGAAGAAGGGTTTGTACGTGAACTCATAAGCAAAATCCAAACAATGAGAAAAGAAGCAGACTTTGAAGTTCAAAATCATATTAAGGTAATGTATAAAGGAACAGAAAGAATAGAAAAGATAATAGAAAAGAATAAAGCAGAAATAGCTGATGAAGTGCTTGCTGATGCTGTAGTGTTAGGTATAAGTGGTGGATATGAGAAGGAATGGGATGTAAATGGAGAAGTAGTGACAATGAGTGTGGAGAAGATTAAATAGAAAGACATTACAGGAATGTTACAAAAAACATTGACATAATTATACAGAATAGTGTATAATTATAAAAACAGTCAACACTAGTTGTTGACGAAAAATACATAGCATAAGCTGAGGAGGTTTTGAAAATGAGCATAGAAGAAAGTAAGAATGAAATAGGTATGTACTTAGATGAGATAGGTATACCACATGAGACAGTTACAACACCTGAAATAGAAATGCCATTAATGCCAAAGGAAATAGATATGTACTTAGGTGAGAAAAACATACCATTTGAAACAGTTACAACACCTAAAATAGAAATATCGCTTGAATAGGTTAAATGCTTAGCTGAAATGAAAAGAGAGTCGGAATCTAAAATTCATGTAATACAGACAGGTGATAGTGGTTCAACTACATAGCAAAAAAGTAGCTAATTATCTTTAAGATAGCTAGCTACTTTTGTTATTACCTAAAATGCAATTATAATACCACCGTCATAAGCATACATGGTGCTAAGCCCTTTAGTTTCCAAAATAATTATATCCTTAAAATTATAAGCCTTTGATACGGATTCTTTTAGCCACTCAGCCTTTTCTTTTGCATTACAATGAGAAATGCTTAAAATTTTATCTTTGAAATCGGAACCGTGTTCACCTATAATTTCAACTAATCTATTAAAAGCTTTTTTACTGCCTCTTGATTTTTCGTGCATGTCTATTTCGCCTTTTACAGCTTTCATTATTGGGACGATATTGAGTATATTAGCAATGAACCCTTTTAGTTTTGATATCCGACCATTTTTAATCAGATTATCCAAGGAATCAAGGATAAAAAATGTTTTCATTTCGTCTATAAATGCGGCTACTGTAGAGACAATATCATCATTAGGCAACTCTTTTTCTATACAATCATTAATTTTAAGTGCAACTAGGACTTCACCAGAGGCTGCGCTAAGAGAGTCAAAGATATGAATGAACTTGTCTTTATTGGTCTCTAAAAACATGTTTTTAGCTACTAGAGCACTATTATAGGTGCCACTTAAAAAAGAAGAAATAGTGACAATAAAAATACTGTTTGATACGCTGTTTATAAAAGAATTATAAAAATCATCAGGCGAAGGGCAAGAACTTTTCGGAACTGAGGGAGTGGATTTCATAGCCTTTAAAAGATCCATAGGGTTAAGATTATCATCATCTACATAAGTAACATCATCCACTAGTATTTTAAAAGGAATTAAATCTACATTGATGTCTTCTTGCATTTGTTTTGATAAATCACAGCAGCTATCTGCAATAATTTTTGAATTCATAAGTTTACACGCTCCTTATATTGTTAACCATTTTCAATGCACATTTCACGATTATGTTAATAAGAGAAGCGCAGAGCTATGGAGACACCTCTTTTTGTTATGATTTATTTTAGCACATATTTTACAAATTTGCAAAAATTTTTTGTGAAAACTATTTACTTTTGATGATGATTTTGTTACAATACATATTGTTACAAAATTATTAAGTAAATATTATTAAACATTTCACATATAATAATAGTATGTTAAGAACAAAAGGAGTATTGATATGAGTAAACAACACAAAGTAAAGTCATTAATAGAGGTTCAGAGGGAAACAATTAGAAGAGGAAATCAAAAGAAAGCAGAAATTAAAGTTGTATTATATATAGCACTAGGAATCTTAGTAACTGTTGCAGGAATCATATTTTCACTACAATCAGGAAAGAAAGAATGTTTACTAAAAGTTAAGGATGTCGAAATAGGGTATGTTAAGAATAATAATGTAGCCATGGAGATGATAGAAAAAGCTAAGGAACAACTAGAATTAGAACTAGGAACAAAAATAAATATAACTGAACAACCTTCGTATGAAATAGTTACAAGGGGAAAAGGTATTGATAAAGATGAAACAATCATAAAAGCATTAAAAGAAAATTTAGGATACGATGTGAATGCATATACTATAACAATAAATAGCAAACCTTTTGGTACATTAATAAGTGCAAATGATATAAATCAAGTACTGAATGATTTGAAAAATAAATTTGATGATAAGAAAGAAAAAGTTGATTTTGTAAGTGATAGTAGTAATTTGAAATTGTGGTTTAAGGAAGAAGTAGTAATTTCAAATAAGTTCATAGATAAAAATAAAATTGATGAAATAAAAACTGTAGCAACAAAATTATCAGGATCGGCTGAAAATACAGAAGTATATGTAGTAAAAGAAGGAGATACAATATCTGAAATAGCTTCAAAACATGATGATATAGGATTGAAGGATATTGTTAATATGAATCCAGAAATTAATCTAGATAAACTTAGAATAGGACAAAAATTGAATCTTAGTACATCTAAATCGCCATTATCGGTCATAACAAAGGAAAATAAAACTTACGAAGAAGTTATACCAAAGACTCAAGAAATAAGCAAAGAAGATTCGAAGCCTTCAACTTATAAAAAAGTTGTAAAAGAAGGTAAAGAAGGTAAAAAAACGGTAACGGCAAATATAATTAAGATAAATGGTGTAGAAGAGAAGAAAGAAGTAATATCACAACAAGTATTAGTAAAGCCAATTACTGAGGTATTGGTAGTAGGAACAAAGAAAATATCAGAAAGAAGTACCCCAGGGGTCTATGCAATGCCTACAGTAGGAAGAATAACATCTAGGTTTGGAGAACAAAGAGACGGACACTCACATCAAGGAATAGATATTGCAAATGATACAGGTACTAGTATATATGCAGCTGGAAATGGGACAATCTCTGAAACAGGATATGATGCAGGTGGATACGGAAACTACATTAAAATAAAGCATTCTAATGGTTTTGAAACTTTATATGGACATTTGAGTAAAATAAAAGTTAGCGAGGGTCAAAAAGTAACTAAAGAAAGTAAAATAGGTCTAATGGGAAATACGGGAAGAAGTACAGGATCACATTTACATTTAGAAGTTATAAAAAATGGAACAAAACTAAATCCATTAAATTATGTAAAATAACATTCAGATTATAATATACCAAATATAGGCAACACTCATCAGTTGCAAGTGAAAGACTTTTGCCAGTGCAAAAGTCTTTCACTTAATATTACGGTAAATTGTGCTTGACTAAATCAAAGATAAGTATTATACTAATTGTAGATATTGAGTATAAGGAAATATTTCACATAACTGTTAACAGCGCATAATGCACTGTTAACTATATAAATTGGGGGGATAAATATGCAACAAAAAGTATTAGTTGTTGATGATGAAAAAGCTATAGTAGATATTCTAGTTTTTAACCTACAAAAGGAAGGATATCTAACAATAACAGCAAGTGATGGGGAAGAAGGATATGAAAAGGCAGTAAATGAAAATCCAGATTTGATGGTTTTAGATATTATGATGCCTAAGATGGATGGACTAGATGTATGTAAACAATTGAGACAAAAAAATATAAGTATACCAATCATAATGCTTACAGCAAAAGCCGAAGAATTGGACAAGGTTCTTGGGCTTGAGTTAGGTGCGGATGACTATGTAACAAAACCATTTAGTGTAAGAGAATTAATGGCAAGAATAAAGGCAAATATGAGAAGAATCTTGACAGATAAGGAATTAGAAAAAACACCTCAAAACATCGTAAAATCTGGAAAGCTTGAAGTAGATTTAGATAGATATGAAGTTCGAAAAGGTACAGAAGTGATAGAACTTACAGTGAGAGAATTTGAACTTTTAAAGTTCCTTATGATCCAAAAAAACCAAGTATTTTCAAGAGAATCATTACTTGAAAAAGTGTGGGGTTATGAATATTACGGTGATGTTAGGACTGTAGATGTTACAGTAAGAAGACTCAGAGAAAAGGTTGAAGATAATTCAAACAATCCTTCATACGTAATGACAAAAAGGGGTATAGGATATTATTTTAAGGGTGAAAATTAATGAGAAGTGTGCAGTGGAAGCTGGTAGTAATTCATATTATTGTTGTATTAATAGTAATGATTAGCAGCGGAATATTTATATTATGGCAGATAGAAAATAACGAATACGGAAAAGTGAAAGATGAATTAAGGGCCTCAGTGAAAGATATGATGCCTTTAATTTCTAGCGATAATTCTGAACAAGAAATAATACTAACTCTGCGAAATCATTTACAAAAAAATACATCATTTTACAGAGATAGAAATATGCAAATATTTATTCTTGATAAAACGGGGAAATATTTGGCTGATGCAATACAAATAGAACAAGAAAAAGAGAGATTTAAAACTAAGGCTATAATAGCAGCTATAACCGGTGAAGAAGAATTTGATTTAGTTAAGGAAGTAAGTAGAGACGGAAAAATGAAGGAAATATTAAGTTTTGCAAAACCCATAAAAACAGGAGATGACGTCAAAGCTATTGTTTATATAAGAATGGTTACAGATGATGTAAAAGAAGCACTTGATGAAAACAGAATGATAATCATTTTTTCTATTATTATAGCACTTGTTTTGACGAGTTTTATAGGTTATATTTTTGCGAGTACAGTTACAGAACCTATAAAGACATTAACAAGTAGTGCAAAACAAATGGCTAGAGGGGACTTGCATCAAAGGATAGAAGTGAGGTCTAATGATGAACTGGGTCAACTTACGAAGAGTTTTAATTATATGGCTTTTGAACTCAACAAAACACTAGCTGACATTACCAGCGAGAAAAACAAGTTAGAATCAGTGTTTGCTCATATGAAGGATGGACTTGTAGCTTTTAATGCTACCGGACAAATAATACATGCCAATCCAGCGACATATCAAATTCTAGAATACAGCTATCTAGGAGATAATTGTTATTATCTATTTGAAAAACTAAATCTTGATATAAATTTTCATGAGATACTTAACATGGGAGCAGATGAAATAAAAAAGAACGAACTGAATATAAGTGGAAAACACATAAATGTTATATTTATTAATTATTTAAATGAAAAGGAACAACCTGAAGGTGTAATAGCTATGTTACAGGATGTAACAGAGCAAAAGAGACTAGATGAAATGAGAAAAGAGTTTGTTGCTAATGTTTCTCACGAGCTAAGAACACCACTTACTACGGTAAAAAGTTATGTTGAGACGATACTTGATACTGATCTTTCGGAAAGAGAAACTGTAACAAATTTTTTAAACACTATAAATAGTGAAACGGACAGAATGACTATTTTGGTTCAGGATTTACTTGAATTATCTAAATTAGATAATCAGCAGATAAAATTTAAAGTTGAAAAGGCTGATATTGTTCAGATAGTAAAGAATACAGTGGAACAATATAAAATTCACTCCAAAAACAAAAAACAAATACTACAAATGGAAGAGTACAATAAACAAATAAATTTAGAGATTGACCCAGCAAGAATAATTCAAGTGCTTAATAATATTTTAAGCAATGCGGTGAAATACAGTGGGGAAAACGAAAAGATACAAGTATCTATAAAAGAAAACAATGATGAAGTTAGCGTCGTCGTAAAGGATACAGGAATGGGTATTCCAGAAGAAGATTTACCGAGGTTGTTTGAAAGGTTTTACAGAGTTGACAAAGCAAGATCGAGGGCTATGGGTGGAACAGGGCTTGGTCTTTCTATTGCAAAACAAATTATGGAATATCACAAAGGTGATATAATTATAAATAGTGTTTATCGCAGAGGTACAGAGGTAATTTTGAAATTTACTAAAAATGTAAATTAAAAGTAAGTCATTTGTAACGCTGATGTAATAATTATATGATAATATAACAATATATAAAATCAATTGTTATATGCCAAACGAATGGTATATCACTCACGAAGCGAAGTGGAGGTGTTGTAATGAAAAGATTAATATTACTTCTAGTTATGGTTTCTATGTTTTTAATAGGTGGAACTGTTAGTAAAGCCGAAAAGTTAAATCAAGTTGAAATTGAAAAAGAAACTGTAAAAATAGTTCAAACATTAGATAAAATTAAGGATAGAAATACATTAGATGAAAAGGTAGTTAAAATAGTAAGTGGTTTAGAAAGTAAATATCAACCAACCTTCGACAAATATAGAATTGTTTCAGGAGAAGCAAAGCAAGGTACATATGTTACAGTATGGAAGTATAAAAAGTCTGTAGATAATAAAATTGTATTGAATGAAATTACATTACACACAATAGGAGCATCAGAAATATTTTCTGATCTTATAGAACTTGATTTGGGTAAAAACTTTATCCTTATACAAGGGGAAAAAGATATATCAACTACAGCAGCGGAATATTGTTTAAATAGAAAAGATGCAAGGATACAACTTAGATTAAAAGCGATGCCATTACTATTTAATAGTAATAAAATAGATTTTGGGTTTTTAAGATAGTATTTTGATAAGATTGGTTGTGATCACATGTTTAACAGAGCTAAAACGTATGTGTTAGCAATACTTATAATAATATCTATTTGTCAGATGTTTGAGTTATGGTTTGATGATTATTCAAGCCGTAACTTTTTTTACAGTGTAATAACAAATGCGTTTACAAAGAATAATGCTGAAATTAATTATAAATATCAAATGGAGCCGACAAAGATTATTGTAAGTTTTGGTAATAAGCAGTATACAGTATTAAAAAATTCTGAAGATATAAAAAAGAATTTTGATAATGAATTAAAGAAAATATTTAGCGCTATTGTTGCTAATGGAACCTATGTAAATGAAGAAAACATTAACATGAGAGAATTTTTAAATAATAAAGCAGTTTTATATGAGTATCCTGTAAAATTATCTAGCATTTCTAGTATAAATAGGGACTATGATGAAGGAAATAAAAATGTTAGACAAATTGGTGAATTTAATAAAATTATATTGCAACCTTCGAATTTAGGTGACGGAAGTTTGAATTGTATTTTTATTGACGAACAGAGTAATTTGATGAAGAAGATAAAGATATCTAATAATTCAAGGAATATATCTGACTGGATAAGTTCTGTGCAAAATGAGGCATTACTTAAAATATACAATACAACTGAATACGATGCAAGTAAAAAATATTTTTCACATCTTAATTTTCTTCCAGCATTTAATAAATCAGAGACATATTTCAATCAAAATATAATTATGAAAAATCCTTTTATAGTAAATAATGAAATTGATGAAAACAAAGTAGAAGAATATATAAACTACTTTTTTGAAAATCCATCTGCAAAATGGAACTTTAAGAAACAAAATGGTGTTACAGTTTATGCGGATGGTGAAAAATCTATAAAGTTTTATGATGCAGGAGTTCTAGAATATACAAATTCTAAAACATTTAATAAGAATACTTATATCAACTTCGAAGGTTCATATCAAATAGCAAGAGCGTTCATTGAGAAAGACAATAAATATATGGCTCCTAATTTATATTTGGTAAATGCAGAAAAAAATGCAGATAATGAATGGGAGTTCAACTTCGAATTTAAATTGGATGATTATAGATATATAATGTCGAATGAAGTAGCAAATGAGATTGGAATAAAATATCCTATAGAAGTTGTAGTGAAGAATAATAATGTTTATTCATATAAAAGATTAATTAGGGAGCTTCAATTTGTACCTAGTTTTGAAAAGATACAACTAATAACATATAATGAAGCACTTGATGAAATATTAAATACAAGAAAAGCTAATGAGACTATATTAATAAAAGATATGTTTTTATCATACTATTCTGATAATATTGAAGAAAATCCAAAACTTACATGGATAATAGAAACGTCTAATAAGGTATATACAATTTATGCGATAAAGAGTTAAATAGAAACATAAAGTTATTACAATTTTGATAGTTCTAATATCTGTAATTTATAGTTTGTACTTTTAAAAGCCGGAGGTTTTTATTTATGGATTGGTCGAAGTTTAAAAATATAGCAATTGCAATTTTTGCAGTACTAAATATTATCCTGTGTGTTCTTATATCTGAAAAAAGAAATGAGAAATATGTAATGCAAGATTTACAAATTAGGCGAATGCAAACGGTTTTTGCCAAAGAAAATGCAGCGGTATACACAAATATAGATAAAGAGTTTTATCCTATGAGTATGTTGAAGTTAAATGTAAATAGTATGAATGATACAGAAGTATATAAAGAATTTCTTGGTGATACTAATAATATAAAAAATTATATAGACAATGAAAAGATTGTATATGAAAAAGAAGGAAAAGGACAAGTTGCAATATATAAGAATGGACTTATTAAATATATAAATAAAAGTATAATACAAACTGATAAAAAAATTGATAAAGAACAAGCGAAGAAAGAAGCTAATAAGTATATTAATAAACTCGTATTTTTAAAATCAAATTATAATTATACACAATTAAACATTATAGGTGACGAGTATGTTCTTGAGTATAATAGCTCTTATAAAGGGAACCTGATATTATCGAATTATGTAAGAATACATTTTAAGCAAGGACAAATAAGCGAAGTAGACATATCAAATTATAATATAAGAGGATATACTAATGAACAGAGGGAAATAGCTTCATCTGATGAGGTTCTTATAAATTTATTGTATGGAGTCAAGGAAAAATACAAGGAAAACGCACAAGAAATGAATATTATGGATATGGACTTAGGGTATTATGTTGATATTGACAATATAAACGATTACCTTGATATAAAGGCTGAACCATATTACCGGATACAAATTAATGAAAAGGATGTATACTTCATAAATGCATATACTAATGAAATTTTAGAGAATAGATAATTGGGGGTATTATTATGAATATAAATAATGTTGAATTAGAGATGACGGCAGGAAGAGCAGATCAATTTCCTGTGGATGATCTCCCAGAAATAGCTTTTGCAGGGCGATCTAATGTAGGAAAATCATCACTTTTAAATGTGATGATAAATAGAAAATCATTTGCTAGAACTAGTTCGGCACCAGGTAAAACACGGACTGTAAATTTCTACAACATAGATAAGGTTATGAGACTTGTGGATTTGCCGGGCTATGGTTATGCTAGTGCATCAAAAGGGATACAAGAGGGTTGGTTAAAGGTTATCGATTATTACTTAAACAATCGAGAAAATTTAAAATGCATAGCGCTTATGCTTGATGTAAGGCGTGAACCAAATAACGAGGATAAAATGATGTTTGAATTTATTAGAAGCCTAGACATGCCGTATATAGTTATAATAACAAAAGTTGATAAGCTAGGCAGAAATGAAAAAAACAAAAATATTCAAATGATTAAAAAAACATTAGGTATAGACGATGAAGATAATGTAGTTCCTTTCTCTACAATTGATAAGATAGGCAAGGAAGTTTTATGGGAGAAGATAAATAAATTAGTATTATCAGACTAAAGCAAATTCGATATGCAACATAGCACAAACTTTAAAGGGTGATTCATATGATGTGGACAAGTGAACAAGAGAAAGCTTTGCAAATAAAAGATAAAAATATTTTAGTATCTGCAGCAGCTGGGTCAGGTAAGACAGCTGTTTTAGTTGAGAGGATAATTAATATTATCACAGATGTAAATAACCCTACAGACATAAATGAAATCCTTGTAGTTACATTTACAAAGGCAGCTGCGAATGAAATGAAAGAAAGAGTAATACGAGCATTACTTAATAAAATAGATGAGTTGCCTGATAGCATACATTTGCAGAGGCAACTTATTTTGCTTTCACAAGCTTTGATAACTACAATACATGCATTTTGTTTAGAAGTAATGCGTAGTAATTACAATTTCATAGAGCTTTCACCTAACTTTAGGGTTGCAAACGAAGAAGAAATTAGCCTTATATTGATAGATACAGTGAATAAGGTACTAGAGGTAGAATATGAAACAAGTGAAAATGTTTTTTTTGATAAGCTTGTAAATAGCTATACAAATGGCCGTGATGATAAGGAACTTCAAGATATAATTATAAGTATGTATGATAAAATACGCCAAATAAGTGTAGAACCGATAAATTGGCTAGAAAATGCAGTTGATACATATAAAATGGGAAAAGATGAAAAGATTGATGAGAATATGTGGATAAGATTAATCAAAATACAGATTCACATTGAAATACAGGACATAATAAAAGATGTAAAGGGAGTATTAGAAGAATTAAGAAAACATGATATAAGGGAATACATAGAGCTTATATCCGAAGAACATGATTTGTTTGATGAACTTAAGATGACACTTGTTAAAGGAATTGAGTACTTTTATAATAGACTTCTAGAAGTAGGATTTGATAGATTACCAGCAATAAAAGATAAGATAGATGAAACAATAAAGATGAAAGTTCAGAATGTGCGTGAAGTAATGAAGAGCTTCGTAAAGAACACAAAGGAGAAAGTGTTTATACTTTCACCACATGAAATGATTGAAAGAATGGAAGAGTGGCATCCCATTTTATATAAGCTAGTAGACATTATAAAAAAAGTGGATGAAAAGTTTTTGAGTGTAAAAAAAGAAAAAGGAATAGTGGATTATTCTGATATAGAGCACTATACGCTTAATGTTTTAAGGGATAAGAGTGATTTGGAGAAAGTTGTAGCTTCAAGTAGAGCAATCAAATTGCAAGAGAAATATAAATACATATTTATAGATGAATATCAAGACATAAATATAATACAAGATACCATACTTACGCTAGTATCTAAAGAGAGTGCGAACTATTCTAATGTTTTTATGGTAGGAGATGTAAAACAAAGCATATACAAATTTAGGCAAGCTAAACCAGAAATCTTCTTACAGAAATATCATGAATTTTCAAAAGGTCAGGACAAACTAAATACAGCAGTAGATTTTACTCAAAACTTTAGAAGTAGAGACACAATTATAAGTTTTGTAAATTTTATTTTCAAGCGATTGATGACTTATGAAATGTCAGGCATAAATTATGATGAAAGAGCAGAACTTAATTTGGGTGCAGAGTATGAGAATACTAATAAATATATAGCAAATCAAATTGACCTTGATGTAATAGATAAGAAGGACGAGGAAAGTACGGACGATGAAGTAGAAGAGATGTCTAAGGCCGATATTGAAGCAAAGCATGTTATAAACAAAATAAGAAAGATGATAGAAGATGAGCTACATATATATGATAAAAAGTTAAGCCAATATAGGCAAGTGCAGTATAGGGATATAGTAATACTTTTAAGAAGCACGAAAAATTATGTAGAAGAGTATATAGATATATTTAGAAAATCCGGAATACCGCTTTATTCAGAGGACGATAAAGGATATTTTGATAGCATAGAAATAAGATTAATATTGAATATACTTAGAGTTGTGGATAACCCAATGTACGACATTCCTACTATAGCTTTGCTTAAATCACCGATATTTGGATTTACACTTGATGAGCTTGTAATGATAAGAAACTCAAATAAACAAGGCTGTTTTTATGATGCATTAAAAAGTTTAGTAAATATAAAATTAAAACAGAAAATAGATGGTTTCTTTGAAGTGATATTAAGGTGGCGAGCATATTCTGAATGTATGACGATAAGAGAACTTCTGGAAAAAATATATAAGGAAACGAATATATATGAAATTGAATATTGCTCAAAAACTGTTAAACTTAAGAATGCAAATTTGAGACTGCTCATAAAAAAGGCAGAGCAGTATGAAAAAACTACCTTTTCTGGTGTGTTTGATTTTATAAGGTTTATAGATAAGGTAATAGAAAGTAATAAAGATGTCAGCAGCGCGAAGGTTATAGGTGAAAATGAAGACGTTGTGAGGATAATGACAATACATAAGAGTAAGGGCCTTGAGTTCCCAGTAGTGTTTTTATGTGGAACGACTAAGAAATTGAATACGGCAACTAGTTTGAAAGATGGCGTGCTTATACATGACAAGTACGGGGTTGGAACTGATCTTGTGGATCTTACAAATAACATTATATATAAGACATTTCCTAAATATATCATAGAAAAGCAAATAAGAAAAGAAATAATATCGGAAGAGATTAGAGTTCTATATGTTGCACTAACTCGCGCAAAAGAAAAGATGATAATCGTTAGTGTTACAAACGATTATGAAAAAGAGAAGGGAAAAATACTAGAAAAAAGCGATATGCAAATGGGGACATTATCAGATAGATATATACTTGGTTGTCAAAATTACTTTCAAATGATAGGCGCCTGTACCCTAATGGAAGGACAAAGGGAAGAACTAAAAGACAAACTAAATATAAATGTGTTAAATAAGCAAGATGTTATTTTGGGGTTCATAGAAGGAGAGACAGAAGGAAAAGAAGAAACTATGGAAGAAGTAAAACCAGAAAAATTTTGGATGTATAAATATGAAGATGTGAATAAATACCATAGAAAACTATCAGTAACAGACCTGAAAAAAGAAGTTGGGGTAGTAGGAAAAAGATATGAAAGCAAACTATTGAAAATATCACCAAGGACAGTAAATAAAGAATATAATAATACCCAAAAAGGTATAATTGTACATAAAGTTCTGAAGCATTTAGATTATAAGAAGGTGTTATCAATAGCTGGGTTAGACGATGAATTAAATTCACTAATAAATAATAATATTGTATCAAATGAGGATATAAAAAACATAGAAAAACATGTAATCTACAAATTTTTATTGTCCCATTTGGCAAATAGAATGAGAAAAGCAGGTAAACTATATAGAGAAACACCATTTGTACTTGAAAAGAGTATTAATGATTTATACAATGAAGAAGCCGATGAAAAGGTTTTTATACAAGGAATAATAGACTGTTACTTTGAAGAAGATGGGGAAATTGTGTTAGTGGATTATAAGTCGGATTATACAGACGATGATACGGGTGAATGTATAAAAGAAAAGTATACGGAACAACTAAATATATATGAGGAGGCGCTAAGAGGCATATTAGGGAAAAATGTTAAAGAAAAAATAATATATTCATTACATTTAAATAAGCAACTACTTTTGAAGTAGTTGCTTATTTTTGATTATATGCACACTAGTAATTCTAGATTTGTATATAATCAAAAGTTCTTCTTGTTTGCTATATAAATAAATTTTAAAACATGTCGATATATAATAGGAAAACAATGGAAAAAACATGGTGAAATGAGTATTTATAATGTAAAAAATAATAATTAAGGGTGATATTATAATAAGTAAATTATAAAACAAAAAAATATTGCAATTTATATATTTTATGATATAATTAATTTTAATTAAAGTATAATGTCAGAATATACTAAAAAAGGTAATTTGCTGAAAATGGTGGTGGGTCAATGGAAAAAAAACTAGGTGATATTTTAGTAGGTGAAAATTTTATAACTGAAGATCAATTAAATATATCTTTAGAAGAACAAAAACACTCTAATATCAAGTTGGGTGAAATACTAATAAAAAAAGAATATATAACACCAGAACAACTTGTTGAGTGCTTATCTTATCAAGGATATGAAAGAATTGCAGTAGATAAGTTAGTGTTAGATAAAAATTTTTTAGATATGGCTGGAGTAAAAAAGATAGTAGATAATACTATTTTGCCTATTCGAGTTATTGATGATATATTATGGGTAGTTACAGATGACCCTATTAATTATAAAAACTTAGAAGAGTTTGTAGCCATATATGAAGCACTATCTGTACATACATTTGTTGACACACAGGAAAATATAAGGAATAAAATAAAGGAAATTTATCCAGGAATATTCTTTGAAGAGTCAGGTGCTGACAAAGGAGAGACTGAGGATGAGGATGAGTATATAAATATTGATGAAACAGTAGACTTGTATTCAGAAAAGTCTCCAATAGTATCAATAGTAGATGAAATAATAGTAAATGGTATAGCAATGGGTGCATCTGATATACATATGGAACCACAAACCAAAGAAGATTCGATAGTTAGATATAGGGTGGATGGTGCGTTATATGAACACTACAGAATACCCCAAAAGTGGAAGCATCATGTTGTTGCAAGATGTAAAGTGCTTAGTAATATGGACATATCAAAACATCTAGAACCGCAGGATGGTGAGATAACATTTAAATATATGAGTGCAAATTATAATATACGTGTAAATATATTACCCCTTGTAAATGGGGAAAAGGTAGTAATGAGAATACTAGATCAGGCATCGGCATTGCTTAAAGTAGAAGAATTAGAGTTAGGACCGGAGGAAGAAATACTTGCTAGAGAAAAATTAAGCAGAAAACAAGGAATGATTATAGTTACTGGACCCACAGGAAGTGGAAAAACTACTACATTATATTCTATGCTAGCACATGTTAAAAGCAGTGAAGTAAATATAACAACCATTGAAAATCCGGTGGAAATAGCATTGCCAGGAGTAAATCAGACACAAGTAACTAAAAAAACTACTTTTAGTGATGCTTTGAAAGCAATACTTAGACAAGACCCAGATATAATAATGGTAGGAGAAATAAGAGATTTTGAGACAGCAGATATAGCTATTAAATCAGCACTTACAGGACATTTAGTATTCACTACTATTCATACCAACTCTGCGGTAGGAGTTGTTACAAGACTTATGAATATGGGTGTTGAGCCTTATCTAGTAGCAGACGCTTTAGAACTGGTAATATCTCAAAGGTTAGTTAGAAGACTTTGTCAGCATTGTAAAGTGGAAGATAGAGAAGGATTAGTGCAAATGAAAGAGCTATACCCCGAAAAGTTTCAAGACTGTGATGTAATATATAAAGCTAAGGGATGCACTAAATGTAAAAACTTAGGATACTCAGGAAGAATTGCTGTTTATGAAATGTTTGCTCCTGACGAGCAATTAAGAATAAGTATGGTAAAAGGTGAATTAGAGAAAATACAAAGTTATAAAAACTTTAAAAGCATGTTTGATGATGCTATGAGAAAAGTAAAGGAAGGTAAAATCTCATTGAAACAAGCCTGGGATAAGGCGAAATAGAAAGGAGGTTTTAATATAAAGTGGACATATAAAGCAAAAAAAGATGGTAAAATAAGTAAAGGTATCAAGTTTGCTATAAGTAAAGAAGATGTGAAATTTGAACTAAGAAAAAATAAATATACTGTATTATATGTAAGTAGAGATATATCAAGCTACTTTAAAATATCAAAACACACTAAACTAAAAAGCGAGCAAATAACAGATGTTTTCTCGAATTTAGCACTATTACTAAAGGTAGATATAAGTTTGAACAAGGCGATAGATATGATTGCACAAAAACAAAAAAAAGAAGAGAATGTAGAGCTTCTTTTAAACATAAGTAGAAAGGTAAGTACAGGAATTTCTTTTCATCAAGTATTGAAAGGATATAAAATTTTAGATGAATTGTCATTGGCTATATTAAAAGTAGGAGAAGAAAGTGGAAAACTGGCAGATTCATGTGATGAAGTTTGTAAACATTATACTGAACGAAATGATATTTCAAGAAAATTAATTGGTGCACTTATTTATCCTGCAATAACAATTGCAATAGGGTTGATAGCTATATATGAAATATCTGTAGAAGTTGTTCCTATTGTTTTCGATAATATGGGTGAATTTATAGAAACGAATCCGGTAACGGATGTATTATTGGCTTTATCAAAATTTTTCAAGACATATACTATTCTACCATTAGTGGCAGGTGTAGGGGTTTTAATAATGCTAATAGGATATATGAGGAGAAATTACAAGAGTAAGCTAGATGAAATAATGATGAAGACACCTTATGTTGGAGAATATTTAAAAAAAATCATGACTATAAACTTTGTAAAAACTTATGCTTTGCTATATAACTCAGGAGTTAATGTGGTTGATATAATAAATATTTGTAAGGGTTTATCAAGTAACGAAGTATATAAAGAAAATATAGAGCAAGTGCTTAAAGGAATAAAAAAAGGTGAGGCAATATGTGAAAACTTATCAGAAGAAATATATGGGAGTAATATAGTAAACATGTTCAGGGTTATTGAAACAACTGGAGAAGTTGCAAAGCCACTAGAAAAATTATCAAAACATATAGAAATAGAATTAGAGAATACAGTTAAAAATTTAACTCAAATTGTAGGGCCTGTTGCGACAATGATAGTTGCAGCAATAGTATCTGTCATGATTATTGGTATAATGATGCCAATGTTCAGTATATATAAAAATATGTCATAAAAACATATTATAACACTTTATACTATAATAAAACCATACAAATGAAAAACATTATAAGTATTGTTTTATCAAGGGATAACGTTGTTAGAATCAAAAAAAAAATCTATAAGGAGGAAGAAAAATGTTTAAAAAATTTAATAATAAGGGGTTCACGTTATTAGAACTAATTATCGTAATAACAGTATTGGCAATATTATCAGCAGTAGCAGTACAAAGTTTTTCAGGGCAAGGGCAAGGCGCTAAAATATCGGCTCATGCATCAAACATAGCACAAATAGAAAACGCAGCGGATAGATATGCAACAGATTTTGTTTGGAAGAAAACTGATTTACAAGTAGAAATAGGTGATGCACATCCATTAGTAACAATGGGGTATTTGAAAAAAGCACCATTAAATCCATGGAAAAAAGACAAGTCAATAGGTGGAGCTGTAGACCTTAAAGCATATAGTTATGTTTTAGACTACAAAATTGTTGACATAAATGGAAAACTAAAACTTAATGTTATACCAAGATTAATACAAGTAGATAGTAGTGGTGCAATAGATGCAGCTAATATGGAAGCAACTACTGATGCAGAAAAAGTTAGTGCAGCTGTTTTCGTTCCAGCAGATATGGATGATGCAAATGCTACTGCTTACTTTATTGAAGAATAAGAGTGATAATGGAAATAAAAGAAGAAGGGTTTACATTAATTGAACTAATAGTTGTAATAGTTATATTGGCTATTGTTTTTGTCATGTCTAGTTCAGGATTTGACATGACAAGTAGTAGTATGGAAATTAATACGGCTAATAGTGGTTTTAAACAAATACTTAAAAGAACTAGTCAAATATCAAAGGCTAGAAAAAAAGAACATATAATACAGATTTTGGATGGTATTATAAAAATTGTAGATTCTGACTCATTAGTAGAGTTAGAAAGCATAAAGACTTCAAACAGGATATCTTATAAAGTTTATATGAACTCTGTGCAAGATGATAAGATTGTAGTGGATAAAGACGGATACTTGAAAATGATTGATGATGAAGATGAGCTTTTAGTCAAAATGTATTATAGAAAAAAGATGGACCAAGAGTTTCATATAAATAAATATATGATAATATCGAAGGAAGACTGATAATATGAGTTTTGTTGAAATTGTAATATCCATATTTATGTTATCTGTGATGTCAGCAGTTTTATCCATTTCGCTATCTTCAAATAACGATATGAAGAGCAGCATTAGTGAAAGAGATTATGTTTATGAGGTTAATTCAGACATAACAGAAAAAATTATAAAGTATATTGAAAATCAAGATATAGACATAACTACTACTAATGAAGAAGATATAAACGATATGATAGATAATAAATTAGGGGAATACATATACGAAGGATATAATACAAGTATTAAGATTATAAAAGAGGGATTACAGGATACAAGTACATATTATTTGCAAAATACTATAAAATCAAGCAAAACTAAATCAATATATGTATTTTATAAAACAGTTCCCGAGGTGTTAATATATGAACAGTAAGGTTAAGGGATTTACATTATTAGAAATAACAATAGGAATAGCTTTGTTTTCTATATTGTCAGTAGGAATATTACAAAGTATATTAATGACTAATGTGGTAGTAGTGGAATCGGTAGAATTAACTGATTCCATTGCTAAAACAAGTAATTTAGAAAAGGTTTTGAGAGAGGATATATACGATATATTATATCCGATGGATCATACCAAGGATGCCATTGATAGCTTTGGCATAGAAGAAAGAGTTATAACAAATGGGAACATAGAATTTACAGAGCAAAAAACAGATGGGATCGTAAATTATGCAGAACTAAAAATAGTATACACTTTTGAAAATGGAAAAATTATTAGAAAAAACTTAGACACAGATACATATGATATTATTGTTATGGGTGTTAAATCATTTAATCCTCAAATAGTAGAAGATAAAGTTAAGACACTAGTTGTTGAAATAGTAAATCTTAAAAATAATAAAAAGACAATATATATCCCGATTTGTATAGATAGATGGGAGTGGGTGAAACAATGAGTAGAAAAATAGGAATTATTGTTAGTAAAAGCCAAATATATTTAATCTGTAAAAACAGAAAGCAGTTTAAACTGTTTGAACATACTGGCGATACCGCAGATGATATTAGAAAAATTGTGCAAGAAGAAAAACTAGGTAATAAAAATCAAAAATTATATATCTATATTGATGATTTAACTATAGATACTATGAAGCAGATTCCTAATAACATATCAATTAGATATGACAAAAATAAAATAATAGATGAAGCTAGTTACATAGTAAATAAGAAAAAGGATATGTATAATTTAGAAGTTCAAGTAGATTCAACATATAACAAGGAAAATATTATACTGACAGTATATTCTATAAGAAAGATCCTGGTCGATAAAATAGCTAAACTATGCGATGAATATAATATAAATTTAGAAACTATAGAGGCAAAAGAAAGTTTGTTGAGAAAATTCTACAAAGGTAAACAATATAGTATTATTTTTGCTTATAATTATGACAAGTTAAATAAAAAAATAATCGATGTGTATGTTTACAAAAAAGATATGCTTATAACAAAGAGAAAATTATATTATGACTTGTCAAAAGATAATTTAGAGGAAGAGTTGGACAGAACATTGAAATATTGTACAGGAATCTATCACGACTTTAAATATGATGAAGTATATGTTATAAATGAAAATTGGGATGGATTTGAACATTATAAGAAATTTAATTATAAGATAATAGATAACATAAAATCATCTCTTGATTGCTTTGATAAAAAGTCTGCTGTTAATTTTATTCCTAAAAGCATTAAATATATGAAAGTTATCATAGTTGTTATGATACTAATATCAATCATAAGTATATATATAGCTGCTAATGTAGTTTATATAGCACATGAAAAAAACACAGCTTTAGAAGATGTAAAACAAAAAAACAACATAAAGACTGCGCAAATAAAGGAAGTTACAAAGGAAGAACAAAAAATAAATGTCAAGATAAAAGAAAATACAGTTAATACCAAAGGAATTGAGGAGTTAAAGGGAAGTAAAGTGTTTTGGCAAGGTGATTTTTTAAGGCATATTGAACATAATATAGTATCTAATGTAAAACTTGAAGCAATAAATCAAAAAGACCAAACAGTAGAGATTAAGGGACAAGTGAAAAATCTAGAAGACATGAAAAATTTTATTGCTAATTTAGAAAGTAATGAAATTATATCTAAAGTAGAAATTAAGGGAATTGATATAAATTTAGAAGCTGGTATAACAAATTTCATAATAAACTGCTATATAAAGTAAAGGAGAGGTTATGAAAAAAAGAAGCAAGATAATAATAACTGTAGTTATATTTTTAATAAGTGTAACAATACTAGTAGCCTCAGGGTTTTATTTAGTGAAAGTAGATGAATCTGTAGCAGAAGAAGAAAAACTTTTGCAACGTAATACAGCTGCGATTTTGCAAAAGACAGAAGGTAATAAAAAGTTGGAATCATTAATTCCTTTAGCTTACAATATTAAAAAATTATATCCTAAGGAAAGCATTGAAATGCAGATAAATAATTTTCATTGTTTTTTAAAGGATAGATCAAGTAATATACAGTTAATTAGTATATTACCATCCACACAAAACATAAAGGATAATGAAGAAATAGCTAAAATAAATATAAGTTGTACCGTGGTAGGAGAATATAGTGAATTGGTGCAATTACTAGAAGATATTGAAGGTATTGAAAGTTATAAAACAATATCAAATATTAGTTTGAAATATCATTCAGAAACGGATAAAGTATTAATGTCATTTATGATAAACACATATGCTTTGACAAAAGTTCCTAAGTCACAAGAAACTGGGATAATTGAAGGTGAAAGTCAAGTGCTTGGTATTGAAACAAAACTTGAAAAGATGTTTGGAACACTTCTGCCAAAAAATAATATACTAGTGGACATGAGGCAGACACAAAAAGAAGTTGAAACAGGTATAAAAATAGAAAATTCAGAAGTTGTTTTAGAAGGATTAGGAGCAAAAACTACAACTGATGTTAGTATAAATAAAAGACCATTTCCAATGAGCCAAAACGCAAAAATCCTTAGTGAATATAACTCTATAATATATTCAAGTAATGGAAGTCTAATTACAAATAGATGTGTTGATCTCCAAGTATTTGAAGAAGCAGAAATCATTAACATGGAAGATGGAATTGTTGTATATGTTGGATCTTTAGATGAATTTAAAGATACAATTATAGTTAAAGGAAACGATAAAACAACAACTTTATATGCTAACCTATCTTCTGCATATGTAAAGTACGGACAAAATGTAAAAAAAGGACAAGTTATTGGTATGATAGGAGAAAATAAAAATTATGTTAAATATCTAGAATTAGGAATAATTGAAAATAACATTTTCGTTGATCCTAAATCATATATAGATACAGGCAAAATTTATTAACAGGTGGTTAATATGAGAGAAATTACTAGCAACAAGGGTAGTATAACATTGATGACAATATTTGCATTACTTACAACAGTCATTGTAGCAGTATTTTTAACAAGTGCTAATTTATTAGCACTTAAAAATGTTATGTTTGATCAAGAAAAATACAAAGCAAGTTCTATAGCAGAACATGGGGCTACAATATACATGGAAAGACTAAAAAAGTATTTTATAGATAAAGAAGATGAGGAAGAAGATATACATGGTTTTGAGCTAACTACGAATTATCAAGGAACTAACGATACTGATATAAGCTTAGATGTTAAATTTAGTGATGATGATTTAACAGTTGATCCGATAGAATACTTTTTTAAAGTAAATGAAAAAGAACAAGAAAGTGATCCTGATGTAAGATATGTATCATCTTTTCATAGAATGAATCCTCCAGTAGAGGACGAGCTTACAACCATGCAAAGTATGAAAGTTGCGACAGGGTTAATAGATTCAGGACAGACTGCTATAGCAGGATGTTATAATAATAGTTTTGAGGTACTAGAGTATTACATAATAGTTTATGATGACAATAATAATGATGTCTATGAGGACAATAAGATAAAAATATATACATATAGACCATATATAGATACACTAATTTTTGAGTTGAAAGCAGAAATAGGAATTGAAGCATTATATGATAGCGTAGACACCACTTTAGAGATTAAGGAACTAAATGTTGAAGATGACCTATTAATTGAAGTTATATTTGATGAGGAATCGCAGTCACTGAATGTGTATTATGGTATATGCAAAAGGGATGAAAAAAGATTAGATTTATTTTGCTATAGTCCATATAGTTCAAATACATCAGAATTAATAGGAACATTAGAATTTGATGTTGATTTTACAATAAGTAAAACGGTTATGTCAGGTATATTTTCAAACTCGTTAGAAACATCAGAAATATTTATTGGAGTTTTTAATAAAGATGAGAATAAAGTTTATATATATAGTTACATACCTATTGTATCCGATAATCAATTTGATTTAATAAAAAAAATAGAATTTGGTGAAGATGTTGCTATAACATTTGATTTAGATGTATTGTGGGATCAAAATATGTATGCGACTAATATATTTTTACCAGTAATATTTGAAGGTGAGACTAATAACTCACTTAAATTATATTCACTGTTACCATACAATCAAAGTTCAGAAAGTGAAATAACAAGTATGGGATTTGATTTAGAAGATATAACACAAGTATCTTTTAGTACATATTATGATCCTGATAAAATTCAGACTATGTATGGAGTTATAGCAGTCGGAAACTTAGAAAAAAAGGAAATAACATATAAAATTGGATATCCAGAATTAGGGTCATGGGATGTGACAAGAGTAATTACTTTGGGTACAGATGAAAATGTTGGGAGGTTAGATGTAGAAGCAATAACCGGAGAATCATTAGACGAAGTAGTTTTAATAAATCCGACTCCAATATATAAAAGAGTAACAAATAATGCTAAAACTAAAGATGAAGATATAATTTCAAAAACCCATTATTATAAGGGATATGAGGATATAAATGCGGAAGCAGTGCTCGATGTAGATATACAATATGAAGAACCTGAAAATGGTGGAACAAGAGAAATTTCTAAAGTACATGTTAATAAAATCAATATAAAGTAGGAGTGATTGTATGAAAACGAGTAAAATGTATAAGTTTGCAGTAATCAGCTTAATATTAGTATCAATATTTTCTACAAGTATCTATGCTGCAGAAGGTGATACATTATATGATATGGGATATGAAGATGGCGGTGAAATAGGACAAATTAATGCAAAGGCGAGGGCATTAGATACATATAACAAAGACATTATTTCTGGTTGGGATATAATAGAGAAAAAGGCAGACTTGATAACGAAATATAATTTAGATAAATTAGATACTGAATATAAAAATGGATTTTATATTGGATATAGGGATATGTTTAAAGAAACATATGTAGACTCTTACTATGACTTAGTTGTACAAGGTGTTAAAGATATTGAAGAAGGTAATGAAATGGAGGACAAAGATTATTATGATGATGGTATGCTACAAGCTGAAAAGTATGCTGTGGAGCTTGCAATAATTAATTCTGAGAAAGATGTGGAAAAAGCATATACAAGAGATTATAATAGAGCTTTGCCTTTAAAACAAGACTTAGTTAACAAATATAGTTTGCAAAATGAGAATACTAATTATGTTGATGGATTTGTAGACGGATTTAAAAAAGTATATCAAGAAAAATATGATAAAGCTTATATAGAGTTTTCTACAAAAAAGTCAGGTGAACAAATAAGTGAGTATTCTCTAAATATAGAGGGTGGAAGCATATATAGTGCAGACAAAGCTCTTATGCTAGAAATTCCTAAAGGAACAGTATATTTATCAAAGAAAATATATATAAAGACTTTAAATAATATGCAAGATATAAAAACCACTAATAAGGAAATTATAAGCGGTATATATGATATATATGCTGAAAGTAACATGAAAACATATAATAATATGCTAATTAAATTTAAATACTATGGACAAGAAAATGTAGGAATTTACAGAGTAACTAAAGATAACCAACTTGAATATATACCTACAGCATTAGTAAACGGATATTTAAATGCATATATTAGAAAAGGTATATTTGAACGTGAAAAGATTGTAGTATGTTTAGATAGTCAAATACCCAGAGATATATTGGGACATTGGGGAAAACAAGAACTGGTAACATTTTTCAAGAGAGGAATAATATCTCCTAATGAATATAATAATGTTGCACCTGATGGATTCATGACTAGAGAGCAATTTGTTTATATGGTTGATAGAGTTTTTAAACTAGAAAATAATGAAATATTAAATGTAATACCAAAAGTAACATTAGATATGTTTTATGACAAGGGCCAAGTTTCAGAATATACCAAAGCCAGTATGGAAAGACTACTTACATTAAAATTTATTAGTGGATATGGTAATAATACACTCATGCCAAATAAATTAATCACATACGAAGAGGTAGAAATAATACTAAGAAGGGTTACATTAGATAGCACATTGAATTGGTCGACAGTGCAACAATCACTAATGATTGATAAAGGTATATTGCCTAATTTAGCGAGCAAATCTGATAGAGCCGTGAAATCAGAAGTTATTTATTTACTAAATAAATATTTAGATTGATACTAAAGAGTATGGAGGAGATTGGTATGGTGGAGATTGGTTTGGTGGAGATTGGTTTGGTGGAGATTGGTTTGAAAAGAGTAACATCAGCTATACTTGTTGCTGTTATGTTGCTAAGTTGTGTAAATATAACAAAAGTACAAGCAATTAGTCAAGAAGAAGAAAATATTATGTTATCACCTATAAAGAAAGCATATGCCGGAGCAGAGTATGCTCTCTTTTTGCATGAAGACACTTCTGTATCGGGATTTGGTTCTAATGTAAATAATGTGTTAGGTATGACTAATGGAGAAGATAATAATACAGCGGGTATAGTACAAGTCTCAGGACCAACTGGTATAAAGTATATTAAAGCTGGAAAATATAACGCAACCGCGTTTAAGCCAACAGAAGATGATCCTAATTTATACGATTGGATTTATGTGAATCAAAATTTGAAGACAATGACACCAAGTAAGATAATATCTATTCCTGTAAAGGATGCTGATTGGTCAGGTAGATCAGCTCCTGGTGTGAATCACCATGATACATACGCGTATATAGATGAAAACAACAAAGTATTATCATCTGGATCTGACTACTGGACGCATACAGGTGTAGGGCCTGGATGGCCATATAGCAGATATGTATATGGAATATGGAATCCAGTAATACAACCTAGTGTAGATCAGGCTGTATTACTAAATACTTTATCAAATGAAGATAATACAACATCAAACTTAACAGTAGTGACCGAGGCTTTTATATCAACAGTTGATAATATAACTTTAGATTTTAAATATAGAAGCATGGTCCCAAATGCACAAGGGCTTACTTACGAAAACACTTTAGTTAAATTAGAAGTAATTGATGTGAATAATGGAGATAACGTGGTATATACTTCTCCTAGGCAACCATACTATGTGCATAATCCTAATTACTCGGCATATTCTAATTTAGCGGCTAATGGAATAGGACCAGGTACATATAAAGTTCGAATTACATCAAGTAATACTAAATGGGATTTGAAGGTTTTAGAAAGAAGGAATTTTGTAACAGGTGAAAAAACACTGATAACAAGTGGAAACACGGGACGTAGTTCTATAATAGATGTATCTGGAAATATATATGCTCATGATTATGGATGGGGTTATTATAAAAAAGTATCAGATACTACACTTGTAGATATAGATAGTAATACTGTGGAATCTGGTAGTTCAGGATATGTTGGTATCGATAAAAGTGGACAGGTTTGGACATGGTCTACTAGTGCGCCAGTAAATGTTACTTTTCCTAGTGTTAGTGGAGTGCCTTTTTATGATAATAATAAAGTTAAAGAAGTTTCAACAGGAAATGGATTTTATATGGCAATATCTGAAAATATAAATACAAATGAAACAAATGTATGGGTGTGGGGAGACAATAGTTACGGAAAACTAGGACTTGGACAAGTTGGAACCACTCTAGAATATAAAGAAATAAATAGTTCAGGAGTAGAGGAAACAATAAGTGTAGATGTTTTAAGTACTATGTTACAACCTGTAAGAGTTGCGAGAAAAGGGGAAATATTAAAAAATATACAATCAGTTGCTGCAGGAGATCAATTTTCTGTAATTGTTCAAAATACAGAAGAAGGTCAACTAGTTTGGACAGCAGGACATAATGGAAAAGGACAATTAGGTGGCGGAGTAGAAGTAGCAATAAAGGAGCCTATATTAGTGCCAGGTATAAGGGGTATAAAAAAGGCATTCATGTTTGACTCACCTGAAGTGGTTTTACAAAGTGACGATAATCTATATTCTTTTGGTGGAATTACAACATATCCAAAGGTAATAACATCACCACTACCAGGACAAAAATTAATAAATGAATGGTCACAAGGTAACGCAGCATATGGCTTGAGACAATCGGTGCTTTCTAGTGGAGTTTCTGAAATACTATTGTCTGAGGGTGATAATGTACCATATGGGCACGGAAGTACATACAAACAAGGTAGGGGTTCAGAAGGTGAATGGACTGCAATAAGAGTTAATGACAGTATAAAACATTTCAACCATAGTCAAAAGTATTTCGAAGAAGTAAAGGATGTAGCATCAACTGCTTATGCAGGTATTCTTATAGATGATAAGGGTAGAATGTGGGGGTGGGGTACTAAAGAACGTGCGGGAGCAGGAACACAAGATCAAATTTATACAGTTGAGGGGTATTACATTCCATGGGCACATCCAACACAAATATCGGAAGGTGCATATGCAGAACCTATATTCACGCAAGTTGCTGGCTCTAATGGACCTGGATATGCTTTAGATAAGCATGGAAAATTATGGATAGTAACGACATATGTAACTCATTTAAGCACAGCATTGGCAATAAACGAAGTAAATATTGTGAAGTTATACGGAGGTAATGAGTATGGTTTTTCAGCCATTGATGAAAATGGTGATTTATGGATATGGGCAAACGGTGGGACACCTACTAAGATTGATAGAGCAAAGCATGGCAATCAAAATGTAGTGCAAGCAGCTAATGGATATGATCATAGACTATATGTTACAGAGGATGGGTCTGTATGGGCAATGGGAAATAATGCATACGGTAAATTAGGTGACGGCACAGATATTAATTCAAATGACCCAGTAAAAGTATTAAATATAACTGATGCAGTATATGTAGCGGCAAGCAAGTATAATAGTATAGCAGTAAATAGAGATGGTACAGTATGGGCATGGGGATTTGCTGCATATGGTTCTATTGGTAACAACTTTACCTTAGAAAGAGGTACTATATCAACTGCGGTTGGAAATGACTTACCTGAAATGACTATACAAAATGAACTTAAAACTACATACTATAGTAGAAACTCTATATACGAAGATAACAAAAACATAAAGATATATGGTACTATAAGAGAACCGGAGTTTGAGCCAACAACAATAAAAGTGGGAGTGCTAGGACTTGAAAACAAAGTAGAAGTGCTGAGCTTTGAGTCTGACATATATGATAGGGCTGTTACTCAAAATTGGACTGCTACTTTTAATATATTAGATATAGATGAAACACTAAAATTTCAATCATTAACCAAAATACAAGCAGAAGATACTAGAGGCGGAATAATAGAACAGTTTTTTGCTGGAAACCTTATAATAGATAACCAAGCTCCAGAAATACCTACATGGGGAGATGTATATGAGGTTGATGGGGAAACGGCTACTCAATTAATTCAGGACGAAGATGGTAAGTACAAAAGTCTAGATAATTCAATACGAATGTACTTGAACATACAGCAAAAAACTGGGGACAATAAAGCACCAGTAAAATCACAATATCAATTAAGAAAAAAAGAAGCATGGGGATATATGCCATGGAGCGAAGACCCAGCTACATGGGTTACAACAGGTGACGATTATGTGGAGTTCTTTTCTGGATTTGAGGGAGAATGGCAAGTAAGAATAAGAGCTGTTGATGAAGCAGGTAATATAAGCAATATAGTAGATGAAACTAAGAAATTTATAATAAATGATGCAGGACCAGTAATACAAGATTTAAAGGGAGAAACATTTAGTGAAGAGAATGTACTAAGAAATGAAGTAACATTTTATACAGAATCAAATTCAGAGAGAGTGTCATATACAGTTTCAAGATGTGGTGAAAGGGAAACAACTTGGGCTGATTTAACAACAATTCCAATACCTTTGACATATGGAAAAATGACATTTAATGATACAGATGTAAGTTTAAAAGGAAACGAGACCTATAAGTATATAATAAAGGGAGAAAACATTGTAACTACAGGAAAGAGTGAGGAAATAGATATTATTACTTATCCATATGCGCCAAAAAGCATGACAACTTCGATTGCAGAAAGCAAGGATGGTTTAAATATCTTAGTAGATCAAGATTTAAGAAATGTTGGGAATATAAAGTATAGGTTAGTTATACAGGAAACTGACAGACCTGAAAATTTCCATTTAGTGGATATAGAAAGTAGTAATAATTTGCAAACATTAATATATCAAGTAAGACAAGAAGATGTGAAATTTCCAATTATAAACAATCCAATAGATGTAAAGCTGCTATACAAGGGATATAATGATATATGGCTTGAAAAGAAATATGATGAAAGTGAAGTTGTAAAACCTATATATTCAGCTGATGACAAGATTGGACCAACTGTTAGTGTGAAAATAAATAATGGAACAACTAGAATGGCAGAAAATGAAACCAATAAAGTAAATGTACAAGTAGTGGCAGTAGATGACCATACACCGATAGATGAAGTACAGATACAATTTTCAACGGATGGTAAGAGATGGGTAGGGCAACACAAGGAAGATGGAGAATATGTTGAGGATGTGTTTAGTAAATACAGTATGCAATATGAAAATTTTGAACTAGGACAAGGATCAGGAAGAAAAATTTTATATGTAAGAGCAAAAGACCAAACAGGAAATTACGGATATGCATTTGCAGAAGTATATGTGATAGGAATAAATAATGTGGAAATATATCAGCCAACAGTAAACGAAGGTATAGGATTAACTAATCCAGGAGAAATAGGAGGAGGAACGAAAACTGAAGAAGGGGTAACTATTGAAATAGAAACAGGTAATGTATATGGTGAAGAATTTATATACCTAAAGGCTTCTCAAGTTCAAGTAAAGGTATCTGATTACTTTACAATAAACCAATCAGAAGAAGTACAATATTCAACAGATGGTGTTGAATGGTCAGAATGGGAACCAGGAGTATACTTTGTTAATAAAGAACTGATGTTAGGTAATAATGATGGGCTAAAAGCAATTTTTATTAGACAGAGGAATATAGAAGAAAGGATAAGTAATGTAGCAAAAGTTAAGTTTATGTTAGATACGACACCACCAGAAATAAACATCAAAAGTGGAAACCTATCATATATAGCAGTAGGTGGAGAAATAGGTTTAGAATTAGAAATAAAAGATAATATGCTAAAGGATATACCATTTAGTGTCAAAATTGAAAAATATGTTGATGGCGGTTATAGTACACTTTTGAATGCATCAGGTTCAACTGGTGGAGAAATGATAACCAAAATTAATCTAACTGCATTACCAGTGGGAAGAATAAAAATAACAGTGACAGCAACAGATGGATCAGATAACATAACAAGGATAAATAAAATACTTTGGTCTAAATAAGAAGTAAAGTATGAGAAATAGTTTGTTAAAGGAGGAGTTACAAATGAAAAAAAGAGTTATAAGTATCTTATTAGTATTAACAATACTATTTTCTCTTATATCATATCCTATTCAAAATAAAAGCTTGGCAAGTGGAAATGATGTAGACTTAAAAGAGAATCCAATTATTGGAGCAATAGCTAACAGAGAAACCGTAGTTTTTTTACATGAGGATACTGGACTATCAGGATTTGGTAGTAATGTAGTAAATGTACTAGGAATGACAGGAGGTTTAGCAAATAATTCAGGAGAACTTATAAAAATAAGTGGACCAACAGGAATATTTGACCTTAGAGCAGGTGCAGATAATATTTTTGGCCTAATTCCTACAGAGGATAATCTTAATCTCTATAATATAGCTAGGCTAGATGCAAATATATCAAGCAATGAAAATAGGTGGATATCTTCTTATGCAGTTAAGGATTTTGGGTTGCGTGGTGCAGCTGAAGAAATTATGGCAACATCTGCTAGACATCAAACGTCTGTATTTATAGATGAATATGGATATGTAAGAGTTAGAGGTACAAATAATAGTCAAGTATCAGGTACAGGTACAAAATTTCCTCAGAGAGAATGGCCTGGACCATGGCATTTTGTGATTGATGATATTGAAAGTGGATGGCATTATGCATTAAAACCAAACGGTGAATCGCCTATGGATCCTGTTTTTATGGCAAAAAATAATTTTAACTATAGTTCTGAGACATCAGGAATAAAGACTATTCCTGATGATGTAACGGATTCTTTTGCAGTAAATATTAAAATAACGGATTACGAATATGATGAAGAATTAGGTAGAACATTGACCCACCTTGATCCTGAAACTTGGGTAAAGTTATGGGTTCTTGATGAAAATAATAATATTATACATTATGATAGTAAAACTAATTATGGTGAAGAAAGAGGAAATATGTCCGATAGAAATATAGCCATAGATTTACATTCAAAAGAGTTTACGAATAGAAAATTTAGGGTTAAAGTAGAGTCGGAACATTCCAAATGGCAAGTTTCAACTATAAAGCGAGAATACTTAGAAAACGCAGTTAAGGTTGCGCATAGTGAAACATGGGGAAGATGGTCAGTTATAACCGAAGATGGAAAACTATATGTAAATAATTCAACTACTTTACCGATAGAAGTTAATTTATCTAATGGCATTAGAACAGAAACATTAACAAGTTCTAATGTGACAAATAAATTCTCAGCATTAGATATAGATGGAAAATTAATGGAATGGACAGCCTCAAACACTTTAATCTATCCGATTCCAGTGAATTCTAGTTTTTACGATACTTACACTATTGAAAAAATTACTTTAGGTAATAATTATACAATGTTATTGACTAAAAATAAACTTACAGATGAAACAACTGTACATGTTTTTGGAAAAAATGATTATGGCAAACTTGGAATTGAAAATCTAGAAGAAGGAGTTACTATTTCTGAGCCCACTATAATAACTAGAAAGGGAGAACCTCTTACTGATATAGTAGCTGTAGCATCAGGAGATCAATTTTCAGTCATCGTACAAAACACACCCGAAGGACAGTTGGTATGGAGTGCGGGTAATAATAAGAGAGGGCAGCTAGGTGGAGGATTTAATGTTACTATAAATAAACCACAAATTGTCCCAGGGTTATCAAATATAGACCGAATATATGGACAAGGTTCTGACATATATGCATTTAGGGATAGTGACAAAACAGTTTTTCACGCAGGGAATGGACAAAGTTATTTTGCACCATATACATTTCCTTCTACGATAGGATATCCTCAAAAAATGAGCGGACAACCTTTTGATAATTCTCAATTAATAGCATTTAAGGCAGAAGACGGAAAAGCGGTAAGTAAAAACTGGAGTATACCAACTACTAATACTATATCAAACTACGGATATCCTGTCATATACAACAGTAATATATACGACATAAATGGAAATTCATTTCCTTGTTTAGATGCTAATAGTTTTAATAATGGTGAAATCATCCTTTCAGATATTAAAGATATATCAGTTGCTTATAGAGGATTGATTGTATTAGATAAAAATGGAAGGGTATGGACTAGCAAAATTTATTGGTCAGGCACAATGTTTGGACAGGGACCTCATTATACTAATTTAGGTGAAAGACCTAATGGAACTTCTTATTCTGCTACTGCAAATCTTAGAGCAGTCAAATTAGATTGGTACACATATGCGGAACCGATATTTAAACTTATTGCTTCATATAACGATATAAGTAGTATAGGTGGTAATAACACTTATGCAGTAGATAACGATGGAAAATTATGGTGGCTGAATAATTATATTAATAAATTATATAGTGATCTAGATAGTCATACAATTGAAAGCGTATTTTCTGGTTATTTTTCTGTATATTTTTTAGATGAATTAGGGAGATTGTGGGTAACAGGAAATGGTACATATGGAAGGCTCGGTACTGCTAGTGCAAGCACCTCTCATATCCCAAGTTTAATACCTCCTGAATATTTTAACAATGAAAAGATTGTAAATGTATCAAGTGGAACTTATGCAACATTATTTGTTACAGAAATGGGTAATGTTTATATTGCGGGTACAAATTATTATGGTCTATTTGCTGATCCAAATGTAGAAGATTTTTATAAAACTAATACACCTATAAAAATAGAATCTTTATATAATATAAAGCAAGTATTTATGGGAGAAGATTTTGCTATGGCACTAGATAATGAAGGAAGAGCATGGGCATGGGGGAATTCTTCACAAGGCTCATTAGGTAATAATTTTACCGGATCTAGAGCAAGACTGGCTACAGCTGCAGGAAATCTTACTCCTGAGTTATCTGTAGAAAATGATATAAGTACTTCATATTATAGTAAAAATTCTATTTATTCTGAAAAAAGAATGATACAATTTTCTGGTGACACAGTGGAAAGGGATTTGGAAGATACAATAATAACAGGTAATGTATTGGGAAGTGAAAAAACAACAACTATATCAGAATGGGAATTAGATATGTATGATGAAGTAATTCCTAAAAAATGGGAAATAAATTGGGATGTAAAAGACTTTCCAGAAAATATGACTTTTCAATCATTAACTAAAATTGTTGCAGAAGACATAAGGGGTGGAATGAAAGAACACTTTTTTGCAGGGACTTTAATAATAGATAATACTACACCTGAAAAACCAACATGGGGTGAAATATATACTAGAGAAGATGCAGATGATTTAATTGAAATAGAACCTAATATTTATAATAGGTACATAAGTGAAAATAGACCCGTCAGAGCATATTTTAATATTCCACAAAAAGATGGAGTTAATAAAGCACCTGTAGAGGTACAGTATCAAATAAGAAAGAAAGAAGCTTGGGGATATGAAATATGGAAAGAAGTAGATGATTTATCTTCTTGGACTACTGTAGAAGATAATTATGTTGAATTTTTTGAAGGGTTCCAAGGTGAATATGAAATAAGAATTCGTTGTATTGATAAAGCAGGTAATGCGTCTTATATGGCTGATAGCACTAGGAGATTTATAATAAATGATGCAGGGCCATTAATACAAGATTTAAAGGGAAAAACATATAGTGAAGAGAATGTACTAAGAAATGAAGTAACATTTGATACATCGTCAAACTCAGAGAGAGTATCATATACAGTTTTAAGACAAGGCGAAAGGGAAACAGAGCCGAAGGATCTTACAACAACTCCAATGCCACTAACAGCGGGGAACATGACATTTAATGATACAGATATAAGTCTAAAAGGAAATGAGACATACAAGTATACTATAACAGGTGAAAGTGTGGTTACAACTGGAAAAAGTGAAGAAGTAAATATTATTACATATCCATATGCACCAAAAAGTATGACAACTTCCATTGCAGAAAGCAAGGATGGTTTGAATATTTTAGTAGATCAAGATATAAGAAATGTAGGAAAGATAAAGTACAGGTTAGTTATACAGGAAACTGACAACGATAAAAACTTTCATTTAGTGGATATCGAAAGTAGTAATAATTTACAAACATTAATATACCAAGTAAGACAAGAAGATGTGCACTTTCCAATTATAAATAATCCAATAGATATAAAGCTACTATACAAGGGATATAATGATATATGGCTTGAAAAGAAATATGATGAAAGTGAAGTTGTAAAACCTATATACTCAGCTGATGACAAGGTGGGACCAACTGTTAGTGTAAAAATAAATAGTGGAACAACTAAAATGATAGATAATGGAACAAATGAAGTAAATATACAAGTAGTGGCAGTAGATGATCATACACCTATAGATGAAGTGCAGATACAATTTTCAACAGATGGTAAGAGATGGGTAGGGCAACACAAGGAAGATGGAGCATATGAGACAGATGTATTTAGTAAATACAGTATGCAATATCGAAATTTCGAATTAGGTAGTGGATCAGGAAGAAAAATTGTATATGTACGAGCAAAAGACCAAACAGGTAATTATGGATATGCATTCGCAGAAATATATGTTATAGGAACAGTTGGTGAAGAAATATATAAGCCAACAGTAAACGAAGGTATAGGATTAACTAATCCAGGAGAAATAGGAGGAGGAACAAAAACCGAAGAAGGAGTAACGATTGGAATAGAAACAGGAAATGTATATGGAGAACAATATATATATCTAAAAGCTTCTCAAGTTCAAGTAAAGGTATCAGATTATTTTACAATAAACCAATCAGAGGAAGTACAATATTCAACTGATGGAGTTAAATGGTCAGAGTGGGAACCAGGAGTATACTTTTCTGATAAAGAACTGGTATTAGGTAATGTTGATGGACTAAAAGCCATTTTTATCCGACAAAGAGATATAGAAGGAAGAATAAGTGATGTAGCCAAAGTTAGTTTTATGCTAGACACGACAGCACCAGAAGTAAACATAAAAAGTGGAAACTTATCATATATAGCAGTAGGTGGAGGAATAGATTTAGAATTAGAAATAAAAGATAATATGTTGAAGGATATACCATTTAGTGTAAAAATTGAAAAGTATGTTGATGGTGCTTATAGTTCGCTTTTGAATGCATCAGGTTCAACAGGTGGAGAAATGATAACGAAGATCAATCTAACTGCATTACCAGTAGGAAGAATAAAAATAACAGTAACAGCGACAGATGGATCAGGTAACATAACAAGGATAAATAAAATACTTTGGTCAAAATAAGTATATATGATAGGAGGAGATATAGATTGAAAAAAATCTTAAGTTTAATCATTATTATCATAATAATTTTCAGCAATACTACGTATGCTCAGTTTAATGATATTGAAGGACACTGGGGGACGGAAGAGATAACGCAAGCTAATAAAAGACAATTAATTAATGGATATTTAGACGGAACATTCAGGCCAAATGAAAAAGTAACATTTGGAATGGTGTATACATTAATAGATAGAGTATTGAATCAAAATAATAAATATCAAAAAAACATAACAAATAATGAGGGTATCGTGATAATATGCTGCAATAGACTTATTGAAAATAATGAAAAAACAATAGCATACTTAGAAAGCAAGTTGTATTATGGTAATAATACAACTACAATAAAGCAGATTGCAAATAAAACAAATAAAGATTACATATATGCTATAAAAAAAGAAGAAATTAATAAATTCAATGAAATGAAACAATGGTTAAAAAATGATATTATTACTATTAAAAATATAAGAGAAGAATATCAATATAGTAATGACGGAGTGTCTATTTCATTAGCTATTGAAGAATTAAAAAGACTAGAAGTATTTGTAAATTTATTAAATTCAACTGGGAATATCTTTGATGCCAATGAAGGAGGATATATTAGTTGGGATTATTACAGTGCATATGTCAAACAAGAAGTTGAGAATATAGTTTTTGATTTAGAAAACTTGGTAAACTCAGATACATCAAATAATCAAGATGGATATCAAAATGAGACTATAATACCCCAGACAGAAGAAGAAAATACTAAAAGTTCTACACACTATGCATACGAGAGTTATAGAAATATTAAAGAGATAACAAATAATAATATGAATCTAAAGTTAGGTATAAAACAAATACTAAATAGAGGATTTGATGAGGAAATAAATAGGCAAGAAACATTTGCACTAATACAAAGTGTTTTAGAAATAGTTCATCAGGAATATAAAGCAGTTGATACTAATGTTTCAAATGTAGACATTAACACATATAATAAATATGATGATAATATTTTAACACAAAGAGATATTGTTAGATTATATAATTTAAACATTGTAAAAGGAGAAAATGTATTAGGTCAATTAGAGGATAAAAGTAATATGAGGAAGATTGACTTTAAGCTAAATAGACCATTGAGTAGAGCAGAATTAGTTATTATATGCAATAGAATTTATGATTATATTAAATAGATACTGAAAAATATCCCTGTAGAAAAGCTGCAGGGATATTTTATTTAAGATGGTTATTTAGTACAAATAATATAGCATGAGAGCGATCTTTGATATTAAGTTTTAAATATATATTTGAAATATGATTCTTTACAGTTTTTTCGCTTATGAATAATTTATCAGCTATATCAATGTTGCTTAATCCATCAGCTATCAGTAAGAGAACTTCATATTCACGTTTGGTCAGATTATTTAGGTTATCAATATCTAAATTAGACATTGGTTTATCGATAAGATATGAAGAGAGCTCGGGTTGAATATATTTTTTACCTGAGTGTAAGGCCTTGATGGCAGTTATTATGGTAGTGTAATCGGAATCTTTCAATATATAACCATCTGCACCAAGTTGCATTGCATCTTTTAGATGCTTATGATCATCGTAGGCAGTTAACATAAGGATTTTGGTTTTAACACCAAGTTTTTTTATAGTTGGTAGAGCGTCTAGTCCACTAAGTTCAGGCATGTTTATGTCCAGAAGAGCGACATCTGGGATATGCTCCTTTATAATCTCAATAGCCTTCGCACCAGTATTTCCCTCAGCAAGGATATTTATATTTTCATCCATACCTAGTATTTTAGAGAGTCCTTCCCTTATTAAAGGATGGTCATCTACAATTATTATGTTAATTTTATTCATGTTATTCACGCTCCTATAAGATACTAGTATTTAGCAATTTTAATTACTCAAGTGGCATTCGTATCTTTATCTTTGTACCTTTGCCGGGTTCAGTTGTTATATCAAATGCAGCTTGCAAATATGTACATTGTCGCTTTATACTAGCAAGTCCAAACCCATGCTCGTTACTAACTCGGACCTTATTTTGATCGAATCCAACACCATCATCAGATATGCTGAGGTTTAAAAATTGATCGCTTTGCTCGATAATGATATCAACATTTTTAGCATGTGCATACTTATTTATATTATTGAGGGATTCACGCACAATTCTAAATATAGTTATATTAATAAGATCGTTTTTAAATGTTATTTTCGAAAGTGCTTTAAAATTAAAGATTACATTTGAACCTTTTGGGAAGCTTTCTATCAAATGGTTTATACAATCAATTAAACCTAGTTCAGATATATCAAAAGGCTTTAAATCATATATAACCTTACGCATTTCTGTTAAATTTTCTTTTGTAGTAAGCTTCATTTGATCAAGTTCATATAGAGCCTTTTCTTTATCTACATCTAACAGTTTTTTTATAAGCTCAATTGAGAGTGAAATGTTAGCAAAGGATTGGGCAGGACCATCATGAATATCGCGTGCAACTCTTTCACGCTCCTGTTCTAGAGCTTCTATTATTTGTATGCCTAAGAAACTTTTTTCGTTAAAATCATTTATATTTTTTATAACAGAACTTAGATTACCGTCGAGGAAATTAATAGCCACACTAACTTGTGATATTAATTTTTCAGTATCACCCAAAACCTGAGAGTATGTCTTAACTCTTTGTTCTAGGGAATTTCTAAGTTGAATAGCATTTTTTTCCTCTTCCCTTTTTTCGGCAAGCGCAATTACTAGATTGTTAACCTTATCATATATTTGTTCTACAACTTCTTCAGGATAAATATCATAATTTTTGTTGACTTCACAAAGGCGTTCGCGACCTTTGTTAACTTGATCTTCAAACATATTTACTTCGGACATAACCAAGAGTAATTTCTCACGAGCAGTCATAAACTCCTTCTTGAGAGCGTCGTATTCGTTCCTCACATTTTCAGCGATATCAAACATTTGATGCTTGCTAGAACTTATACTAGACAATGTTTGTTCAAATATATCTTTGATTTTATCTGAATCAATTTTTATGTTGCTCACTTTACCACTCCGTTCTAGTGAAAAATACACAGTTTGAAACGATGAAGAATCAAACCTATAGCTAATTTTACACTATTTTAAAAGAAAAATCAATTGTTTTTTAAAATAGGACAAAGGTCCTATAAAAACAGGACTTTTGCATGATGGTAAGTGAAGGTAGATGGTAGTATAATTACATCATAAGCAAATGAAACAAATAACTAAACTAATAGAATCACATGTGATACATTGGTGTATTCGCATTGTGAAATTGCTTTAAAGGGGGAGTTTATATGTTAAAACAAATCTTAGTTTATGCAAAATTATTAAAAGGTGACGAAAGAGGACAAGGTATGGTTGAATATGCTCTAGTAATAGCATTCGTAGCAATAGTAGTTTTAGGTGCTGTAACATTATTCGGAGATCAATTAGGAGTATTATTTACAAACATAACAAGTGCAATAAGCTAAAACAAAGAATAAAGAATAAAGAATAAAGAATAAAGAATAAAGAACAAACCTCCCCCTGTAGGGGATGAGGATGGGGGTGGGGAGATGGAAAAAGCAAAATATATGATAAAAGAAGAAAGGGGGCAATCAGTAGCAGAATTTGCGCTAGTGCTCCCTATTTTTTTACTAATACTTATGGGAATTATAGAGTTTGGACTTTTGATGAGTGATTATGTAGTCGTGGTTAATGCGGCTAGAGAAGGTGGAAGAATTGCAGCACTCGGAGGTACTGATCAAGATGTCTTACAAAAGGTAAGGGATGTAGCACCGAGCCTAAGGAGTAGTGCACTAACAGTTACAACAACGCCAGATGAATATAACAGAAGAAGTGGAGAGGAAGTAAGTGTAGTAGTAGAATATCAAGCAGTTCAGATACTACCTGTTTTTGAAAATATAATACCGGAGATATATAATGTAAAAGGTGATATTACTATGAGAGTTGAGTGATTAGGGGTGATAGCTATGTGGAGTGATGAGAGAGGGGCTATAGTAGTTCTTGCAAATTTTAGTATGGTTGTTATGCTAATAATATCAGCCTTAGTCATAGATGTTGGAGTAGTAGAGGTAAAAAAAGCGCGTATAGCAGCTATAGCAGATGCGGCAGTGCTTGCAGCAGTTAGTGAACAAGCAATGGGGAACGAAAATCTAGAGGAAGTCGCACTTATGTATTGTGAAAAAAATAATGTGAGTAATGACAAAGTAAATGTAAGCATAGGAAGTGGAGTGGTAGTTACGATTAATGAACATGTAGATTCTATATTTTCAAAAATAATAGGTATAGATACAATAAGTACAAGTGCAAAATCCAAAGCAATATTTGGAGCAGTAAGTGAAGTTTATTCAGGAACAAGACCTATTGCTGTAGAAAGACAAGAATTTGTATTTGGACAAGTGGTAACTCTAAAAAGCAATAATGATAATTATTCTGGTAACTTTGGATCGGTTGAATTAGGGGGAACTGGAGCAAACAACTATAGATATAATATAATAAATGGGTACGATGGCACATTAAAAGTGGGCGATGAAATAGATACAGAGCCAGGTAATATGACAGGACCTACAGAACAGGGAATAGATTATATAACAAGAAATGATGATTCAACAATAGATAATTATACTAAAAACTCCCCTCGTCTTTGGGTTATACCTGTAGTTGATACATTAGAGGTAAATGGTAGAAGTACTGTAACAATTGTAGGGTTTGCGCAATTTTTTGTTGAAGATACAGGATCAGAGGGAGAAATAATAGGTAGATTTATAAGAAATGTAGCGACTGGGAAAATAAGTGAAAGCCAAATAGATTATGGATTAGTAGCAGTTAGATTAGTTGGAGGTGATTTCTAATGAATAAAGTAAACTTAAAGTTATTATGGATAGCAGCGGCAATATCACTAATATGTACAGTATTATTTTATCAATATTTGAGTTCACTAGAAAAACAAGAAGAGGATAAAAAGTATGTTCAAGTAGTTGTTGCAAAACAAGATTTACCACCAAATACGAAAATTACAAAAGATTTATTAGAAGTAAAGAAAATACTAATAGTATCTATACAAGATAGTGTTAAAGAAGAAGATGCGATAGGTAAATATGTAAAAGAAACAATACTTGCAAATGAACCAATAAAGAGGGAAAGACTAGTAGCGGATAATACAAAACAGTTATTTATGAAAATACCGGAGGACAAACGTGCAGTAAGTGTGCAAGTTAATGAGTATATAGCAGTAGCTGATTTGATTGAGCCTGGTAATTTTGTAGATATATACATAAATCAAGAAGAAAAGACTATAGAAACAGAAAATGGAAAAGTGAATTATATAAACATGACTAAACTTAGTTTACAAAACATACAAGTGTTAGCGATAAGTAAAAGAGATGTGATAGATGAAGAAGAAAGAGAAAAAACTCCAACAGCGTATTCGATAACACTTGCAGTTACTCCATCTGATGCTGAAAAGTTGATTTATGCTGAAAATTATGGTACAATAAAATTAGCACTAAGGCCAATAAATGATAAAAACATTGCAACTACATATGGAGTAAATGAAGTGACAATGAGAAACTAGAGCCAAAGTACAAAGAACAAAGGACAAAGGGTGATGGTAGATGTTTTTAGTAATAATAAGGTTCTGGTTTTTAAATTGTACTTTGAACTTTGTACTTTGTTCTTTGATTAGGGGGTGACTAAGATGAAAGAGATAAGAGTGCTTATAGCTGACGATTCAGATAAAACGAGGGAAATAATAGAAAAGATACTACAATATGAAGAAGGCATAAAAGTAGTAGGACAGGCTGGAAATGGAAAGGAAGCTATAGCAGCAGCAGAAAGGCTTGAGCCGGATGTAATACTTATGGATATAAATATGCCAATATTTACTGGCATTGAAGCAACAGAACAAATAATGAGTAGGTTACCGGATACTATAATAATAATGATGTCAGTTCAAAAGGAAGCGGATTATCTTAAAAAGGCAATGGAAGCAGGTGCTAAAAATTACTTATTAAAACCATTTAATACAGAAGAAATAATAAATACATTACAAAACACATATAAAAAAGAAAAAGATAAGAAACAACAGATGGAAAAAATAAAAGAAAAGAAGGATATGAGATCTCCAAAATCTATAGCAGTTTTTAGTGCCAAAGGCGGAGTAGGAAAAAGTACAACAGCCATCAATACCGCTATAGCCATAAAAAAAGAAACAAGTAAAAAAGTTATAATAGTTGATATGGATGTTTACTTTGGAGATATTTGTACTATGGCAAATGTAGAACCAAGTATAACCATGATAGAGTTAATAGAAGAGATGGCTATGATAACTACTGACAATATACATGATTATATAATAGAAACAGAGCTAGGAGTAGATATTTTAGCAGCACCAAAGAAGCCAGAGTATGCTGATTATGTAACTGTAGAGCATGCAAAAAAAATAGCAAATTTATTAAAAGAAGATTATGATTATATAGTTTTTGACCTAGATAATAAATTTTCTGATTTGAACTTAGCAATAATGGATCAAGTCGATTTAATACTTTATATAACAACAATGGAGATAACTTCGATAAAGAATGCCAAGCTCGGTATAGATGTAATGAAGTCACTAAACTACGCAAGTGAAAAAATAAAAATAGTTGCAAATAAATCCGATGAAAACTACGGTATAAGCATAAGTGATATAAAGAAAGTATTAGAAAGAGATGTGGATTTTAGTATAATGAATAATGATAAAATAGTCATAAACTCAATCAATAAAGGCATGCCAATAATGGCAGATAGTAAAAAGAGCAATGTAACAGAAAGCTTTAGGAAGATAGCAAAAGGTATTAAATAAAGTTTAGGAGGTGAAGAATATGTCGCTAACAAATCGTTTAAAAAGTGAAAATGATGAAAAAGTTGTAGTTCATGATAAAAAGGACTCTTTTTATGGGTTGAAAAATGATGTACAAAATCTTATAATAGAAAAACTATCAATTATAGAAAATGCTGATAAGCTAGATAGTAAAACACTTGAAAAAGAAATTCTAATTATAATGAATCAATATTTTGAAGAAAAAAATATAGAGGTAAGTACAAATACAAAAACAAAGATATTGTACCAAATGATAGATGAGATATTAGGATTAGGACCGATAACATCTCTAATAAATGATAAAAGTGTTTCAGAAGTAATGGTGAATGGATTTGATCATGTATATGTAGAAAAAGAAGGTAAATTAGAACTTACTGAGATAAAGTTTAAAGATAATTTACATGTTTTACATATAATAGAGAAAATAGTAGCACCTCTTGGGAGAAGAATAGATGAAAGCTCTCCAATGGTAGATGCTAGACTTCCAAATGGTTCGAGAGTAAATGCAATAATACCACCGCTTGCATTAAATGGTCCAACTATTACCATAAGGAAATTTTCAGAAGAACCGTTTGTAATATCTGACCTTATAGGGTTTGGAACGCTTACGACTCCTATGGCAGAGTTTTTGAAGGTATGTGTAAGAGAGAAGATGAACATAATCGTTTCGGGTGGTACAGGGAGTGGTAAGACAACTATGCTTAATGTTATATCCTCATTTATACCTAATGACGAGAGAATAGTGACGATAGAAGATGCAGCAGAGCTACAGCTACATCAAGAACATATCGTTAGACTAGAAACTCGTCCAGCTAATATTGAGGGTAAAGGAGAGGTAAACATAAGAGATTTGGTAAGAAATAGCCTAAGAATGAGGCCAGATAGGATTATTGTAGGTGAAGTAAGGTCAGGAGAAGCGCTCGACATGTTACAGGCCATGAATACAGGACATGATGGCTCGCTTACGACAGGGCATGCAAACACTCCCAGAGATATGCTTAGCAGATTAGAAACTATGGTTCTAATGTCAGGTATGGATTTACCAATAAAAGCGATAAGGGAGCAAATAGCGTCAGCTATCAATGTAATAATTCAACAAACTAGATTAAAGGACGGTACCAGAAGAATTACACATATTTCAGAAGTGCAAGGTATGGAAGGTGATGTGGTAATACTACAAGACATATTTAAATTTGTGCAAACGGGTGTTGATAACAGAGGTAAAATTATAGGTAAGTTTGAGTACTCAGGAATAAAACCTAAAATAACAAGTATTATTGGGGATGACTGGGCAAAAGGGTTAGATGCAACTGCAAGTCAGCAAGACTGATTTGGTGCAAAGCACAAATGGGGTGATAACTATGTTTAACATATTAATATTGCTAGTATTTATATTTTGTGTAATAAGCTCATATATCGTATTAAATAAATTATTTTTTAATGGAAGAGTGATAAATAGAATATATACATACATAAAAGTTGACCAGGTAAGTAAAGTGAAGAGAAAGGTAAAAAAAGAGAAACATATGCAAACCATTAAAAACTTGTTTATAAGAATTAATAAAAGTATAACTAAACATAATAGGACTAAAACGAGACACTATAAGAAATTTAATGATCAGTTAGGTGACGCTATCTTAATAATATCTAATTCATTGAAGGTTGGTCATAGTTTTACACAAGCATTAGATACATTAGTTATGGAAATGCCGGCTCCTCTTTCAACAGAATTTGGGCAAGTAATAAGAGAGGTAAGGCTGGGTAAGACACTAGAAAAAAGTCTAGAAAATTTATTGGAAAGAATACCTAGTAAGGACTTAGAACTAATGCTTACTGCAATACTTATGCAGAGAGAAACAGGTGGAAACCTAGCAGAAGTATTAGATATAATATCGGAAACTATAAGAGAAAGACTAAAACTATCACGTGAAATAAAAACCTTAACAGCGCAAGGTAGGCTGTCAGCTATCATAGTATTAGTACTCCCTATAGCAATAGGGGGGGTAATGTTTGTAATGTCACCAGATTATATAATGGAGCTGTTTACAAATAAAATAGGAATACTTATGGTAGTAAGTGGGATATTTTCAGAGTTAATAGGAATGGTGTTTATAAATAAGATAATAAAGATAGATGTGTAAGTGAGGGAGTGATACATATGAAATATGTGTTAGTAATATTATTGTTTGCAGCATTAAGTATATCAATAACTTACATACTTCAAAAAATATTTTACAAGAAAATAATGATAGAAGATAGAATAAAAAGGTTACAGTCAGACTATAATGTCGAAAGCAAGGAGATAAAAGATATATTTTATAAAAAACTAATAAAGAGTTTATATGAAAAAGTTAATAAGAATATTTATGGGTTAATGCCAAATAATATAAGAGAAAGAATACATATTAAATTGCAAAAGGCAGGAATAATACATAAGATAGATGTGCCAAAATGGATAACTATAAAGCTTATTGTAGGTATATTTATCCCATCAATTTTTTTAATAATGTTATATCAAAAGAATGGTTTTGATGTTAAGAGTTTATTTATGTGGTTAATTGCAACTGGAATTTTATATGCACTGCCAAACTTGTTTTTAGCCCAGATAATTCAAAAAAGAAAAATACAAATACAAAAAGAATTACCAGATGTTCTTGACTTACTAACAGTTAGTGTAGAAGCGGGACTTTCTTTTGACAATGGCATACTCAAGCTAACTGAAAAAATGAAAGGAGTGCTAATAGATGAATTTTCTAAGTACATAGCAGATATGAAAATAGGAAAAAGCAGAAAAGAAGCACTTCAAGCTATGCAAAAAAGGATAGATGTTGATGATATAACTACATTTACCGGTGCACTAATACAAGCATATGAACTAGGTATAAGTATAGGTAATGCAGTAAAGATTCAATCAAAGCAAATGAGAGAAAAAAGAAGACAACGAGCTCAAGAAATAGCAATGAAAGCACCAGTAAAGATGCTATTTCCACTGATATTTTTCATATTTCCAAGCATATTCATAATATTACTTGGGCCAGCGGTACTAAGAATGATAAAAGCGTTTTCAGGGCAGTGAAAAAGTTGAGAGTTGAGAACGGGAAGGGGTGAGTCACATGCAGCTTATCGACCAAACTACAGATACAGTAATATCAACGAACGCTAGAGTTGCGGATACATTTTGGAGTAGATTTATAGGGCTTATGTTTAAAAAAAGTATAGGTGTCGAAGATGCACTAATTATAGATCCGTGCAATAATGTGCATATGTTTTTTATGAATTTCCCTATTGATGTGTTGTTTATAGATGAGGAAGATACTATATGCTGCATACAAGAAAATCTAAGGCAAGGTCAGATAAGTAAATATGTAGCAAAGGCTAGATATGTGGTGGAGTTGCCGAGTGGGAGAATGAAGGAAAAAAATGTAAAAATAGGAGATAAAATACATAAAAATGATTGACAAAATATGGAAAGCATGATAAAATGTTTTTATATACAAAATATAAGGAGGAATAAAAAATGGGTTGGAAAAAGAATATAGCTAAAATGGTGATACCTATTGTAGCAGTGTTGCCATTAACAGGATGTTTTGGGTATAAAGTTGTTAAGGAAGAAAAAGCAGAAAAAGCAGAAAAAGCAGAAAAAGCAGAAAAAGCAGAAAAAGCAGAAAAAGCAGAAAAAGCAGAAAAAGCAGATATTTCTAAAGAAATGAAGTTCGAATCACCTGATGGTACGGATGGAATACTTGTAAATGGAGACAGAAGCGATGGGGGTGTGTTTCTAACAGGGGATGGTACACGTCATATAGAGATGAATGTATACGGAAATAATTATAAATACTGGCCTGGAAGACTTGCTGAAGCAGAGTCTAGTTATCAAGAAAAACTAGAAGTAGAAGGTATGGGGGATCCTCTTATAGGTGAAGAAATTCCTGACAAAACGAATGTATATTTTAAAAATGCATATGATATAGCAATAGACAAATTTTTCGAAGAACAAGGGGTAAATCTTCCCAAATCAACTGACTTTGTAAATACTCAAAATCAACCAGATTAATAAATTAAAAAGGAATACAGGGGTATTCTTTTTTAATTTATTAATAAAGTGCTATTTTCTGTAGGGTACAAGCAAGTCGGCACTATAAGTAGAATGGTTAAAAGTTTCTAAAAAATAGAAATTTTAAATAGATTGAAAATAAACAAAAAATATGGTACTATATGTATAAAAATATAGCAATATGAGACAACGATAGGAGGCAACATATGGGTGGAAAACTTAAAATTATAGTTTTAGTAGCTACAATATTTGCTGCTGCTTATATTGATGAAAATTATAAGGCGCATAAAGAAGAGAAGAGGATTATTGAAGAATCTGAAAATGAAAGCTCACTTAAGGTTACATTGCCTAACGGGATGACAGCAACTCTTGTTTTAAACGAAAACAATAATGTTGTTGTGGATCAAGGAAGTGGTAAAACGGTTACATATTATCCTACTTATAGAGATGCAGATTTTGAAGGTAATAAAATGGTTATTAAATATCCAGACGGAAAAGAGCAGGAGTTTAAAGGTGAAGAAGTTTCTAATGATACCAAAGGTGATTTGCAAGAGGTATATGACAAAGTGTTGGACAGATATTTTCAAGAACAGGATATAGAACTACATAAATTAATTGAAGATGAGGATACTTTAGAAACTGTAGAGGCGCAACCATAGTAAAATAATTATATTGCTATAATTACATAGAAATGTTAAAATAGATAGGGTTAAAAATAACTAAAGATAGAATAATATAAGAAGAAATAAACTTTTATGGTAACCCAAGAAATGGAGTGATTACATGATTATAGAAGGAAGAAATTCGGTTAGGGAAGTTTTGAGATCGGATAGGAGTATAGAAAAAATATTGGTGATGAAAGGGCAAAAGGAAGGTAGTATACAGACTATTTTTGGCATAGCTCGTGAAAAAGATGTAATTATTCAAGAGGTTGACAGGGCAAAACTTGATGAGCTTTCTGAGACGAAAAACCATCAAGGGGTTATGGCAATAGTAAGTGAATATGAGTATTTTGAGGTAGAAGATTTATTAAATGAGGCTTATAGTAAAAACGAGACCCCGTTTTTGATCATACTCGATGAGGTGACGGATCCACACAATCTTGGTGCGATTATTCGTACTGCCAATATATCGGGTGCTCATGGGATTATAATACCTAAAAGGCGTTCTGTGGGACTTACACAAATAGTAGCAAAGACATCGGCAGGGGCGATAGAATATACAAAGGTTGCAAAGGTGACGAATCTAAATGCTACAATAAAAGATTTGAAAAAGCAAGGAATATGGGTTGTTGCGGCAGATATGGATGGAAAACAAATGTATGATATAGATTTCAAAATGCCGATAGCAATCGTCATTGGAGCGGAAGGCGAAGGCGTAAGCAGGCTGATTAAAGAAAATTGTGATATGGTTGCATCTATACCTATGAAAGGGCAAATAAATTCTCTAAATGCATCTGTAGCAGCGGCAATATTGATGTATGAGGCAGTTAGGCAGAGAATGAATTGAGACTGGAGTGTTTAACATGTTTGGTTTGTTACTTGATTTTATTTATCCGAGAAAGTGCCTTGTTTGCATGAAAATAATGCCTGTTGAGGATAAGAATATTTTTTGCTCGAATTGTAAAAAATATATACAGTATATAAAGAATGATTGCGAAAATGAGTTTTTTAATAAAAGAAATGTTTTTATTAAGAGAAATTATGGTGTAGTTGTGTATAATGAGTATCTTAAAGAAGTGATACATAGGTATAAATATGGAAAGAAAGAACACTATGGTAAAATACTTGCAGAAATGATGCAGGAAAAATTTGAAGATATAATAAAGATACACAATATAGATGTTGTCATACCTGTGCCTATTCACAAAAATAGGCTTAAAGTGCGTGGATATAATCAATCTGAAATTATATCTAAGGCACTATCAAAAAAGGTAAATATCAAGCATGATAAAAAATACATCTTTCGATTGAAAGATACTAAGCCTCAAAATAATTTAAATGTAAAAATGCGAAAAATAAACCTAAAGAAATCTTTCAAACTTGTCGATAAACAAAATGTAAGCTATAAAAAGGTATTGCTAATTGATGATATATATACTACCGGGAGTACACTTGAAGGGTGTGCGGAAATCCTGACGGCACATGGAAGTGAGGTATATACTCTTTGTTTAGCAGTAGCGGTGAAATAGCAAATGTAGTGGCTAGTGAATAGTCGCTGGTGAAAAGATGAATTTGCAATGCAAGTTCTGAAAAAATGAGCAATGTACACTTAAAATGGTGCATTGAAATTATGAGAGGTGGAGATTTATGATGGTACAAACAAGACATTTTGGACAAATTAACGTAGAAGAGGATAAAATCATTAATTTCAGGGATGGAATGCCAGGATTTACAAATATGAAGAATTATGTGTTACTTACAAATGAGGAAAATCAAAAGGAAGGACCTTTCTTCTGGTTACAATCAGTAGAAGATGGAGATGTTGCATTTGCTTTAGTTAATCCACATGCAGTCTACCCAGACTATAGTCCAGAAGTGAAAGACGAATATGTTGATTTCCTAGGACATACAACAGCAGCAGATTTATCAGTATTTAATGTAGTTGTAGTTCCAGAAGACATTAAAGACATGACTGTAAACTTAAGAGCACCAATACTTATAAACCAAACTACAAAAAGAGGCGCACAAGTAATTTCAGAAAATCAAGAATATGCAATAAGACAATATCTATATCAAGATATGGAGCAAATGAAGAAGAAGTTTGAAGAGGGTGGAAAATAATGTTGGCCCTTTCAAGGAAGAAAGGCGAAAGTATCATGATAGGTCAAGATATAGAAATAACTATCGTTGATATTCAAGCGGACCAAGTAAAGATAGCTATAAGCGCACCTAGAAGTGTGCAAGTGCATAGAAAAGAAATTTTCTTACAAATTCAACAAGAAAATAAAGCAGCAAATACAATATCAGATAAGTCAATAGAAAAACTTAAGGAACTTAAATAATATTAGTTAACCTAATAAGCAGAAAAAATCGAGCTAAATTGCTTGATTTTTTTTGCTTATTAAGTTAAAATAGGGATATTATAAAATTATGGAGGATAGAGCCATGCAAGATTTGAATAAAAGGGTGAAAGTGGAAGAACAGAATATAAATGAAAGGTTATCAAACTTTGATGAAGTTGTACATGGATTTACCAAGGATGAGGCCATACTCGAAGCCCAAAGATGTATTAATTGTAAGACAAAACCATGTGTAAAGGGATGTCCGATAAGTAACGATATACCTGAATTCATTGGCAAAATTGCAGAAGGTAATATACAAGAGGCATATGAGACAGTAAAAAGTCATAATAACTTTCCTGCTATATGTGGCAGGGTATGTCCCCAAGAAGATCAGTGTGAAGGAAACTGTATAAGAGGAAAAAAAGGTGAACCACTTGCCATTGGTTTATTAGAAAGATTCTGCGCAGATTATACCCTCGAAAATATGAATACAGAAAAGAAAATAACAAAGAATAATATAAAAGTAGCTGTTGTAGGTTCAGGACCAGCAGGTCTTGCTTGTGCAAGAGATTTGGTAGAAGGTGGGTATAGTGTAACTTTATATGAGGCGCTTGATACAATGGGTGGAATACTTATATATGGTATACCAAAATTTCGTTTGTCGAGGAAAATTGTTGATAGGGAAATAGAGTACTTGCAAAAACAGGGAGTAGAGTTTGTAAAAAATAAAAGGCTAGGCGTAGATATCACTATTGAGGAACTATATCAGAATGGGTTTAATGCAATATTTATTGGTACAGGAGCAAGTAAACCCAAAATGTTAGAAATAGATGGTGAAAACTTAAAAGGGGTCTACACAGCCTATGAGTATTTATTTAAAGTTAATCTGCATGGCAAGAATCACGGACTTGAGGTTGGCAAAAAGGCTGTTGTCATAGGTGGTGGCAATGTGGCTATGGATGCAGCAAGGGTACTAAAAAGACTTGGTGCAGAAGATGTTACAATAATATATAGGAAAACTAGAACAGAAATGCCCGCAAGAAAAAGTGAAATACATCATGCAGAAGAGGAAAATATAAAAATTATGGAGTTAGTAAATCCAGTCAGATTTATCGGTAATGATGGAAGATTAGAGAAGATAGAACTTGTGAAAATGGAAGTATCATCAACTGATGAATCAGGAAGAATAAAGACAAAGGCTGTAGATGGTAGTAATTTCTTTATTGATGTAGATATTACAATCATTGCTATAGGACAAGAACATGATCATACGTCGATAACTAAAAATACACAAAATATAAGTACACACGCAGGTGGAGGTATACTAGTACATAATGAAACCATGGAAACGAGCAAAGAAAACATATTTGCAGGTGGAGATGTAGTATCTGGTGGATCTACTGTAATAGAGGCAATAAAAGCAGGTAAAAAAGCGGCAAAAGCGATAGATAAAAAAATCAGAGGGGGAAGTACAAATGGATTATAAAGGGAAGTATAAATTTTGGTTAGAGAGTGAATATATAGATGATGCGACAAAGGAAGAGCTATTAAGTATAAAGGATAATGAAAAAGAAATAGAGGATAGGTTTTATAAGGAAATTGAGTTTGGTACTGCGGGACTTAGGGGTGTAATCGGAGCCGGTACAAATAGAATGAATAAATATGTTGTAGGCAAGGCAACTCAAGGACTAGCTAATTTTATATTGAAACAACCAGAATATACGAAAGACATGGGAGTAGCTATAAGTTATGATTGTAGACATAAGTCAACGGATTTTGCCAAGCAAGCTGCTTTAGTACTTAATGCAAATGGAATAAAAACATACATTTTTAAAGAGCTAAGACCTACTCCAGAACTTTCTTATACAATTAGAGAGCTTGGATGTATATCTGGTATAATGATTACGGCTAGCCATAATCCACCAAAATATAACGGCTATAAAGCTTATTGGTTAGATGGATGCCAAGTATCAGAGCCAAGAGACGAGCAAATAATAAATGAAGTAAATAAAATAAATGATTATAGTGTAGTAAAAACAATGGATGAGCAAGAAGCACGAGATGCGGGATTGTATATTGAGGTTTTAGAAGAAATGGATGACAAATATATAGAGGTAATAAAGAAACAAAGCTTAAATGCTGATATAGTAAAAAAGGTTGCAAATGACTTGAGTATTATATATACACCACTTAATGGAACTGGAAATAAGCCAGTAAAAAGAGTATTGTCTGAAATTGGATTTAAAAATGTATTTGTAGTACCAGAACAAGAAAATCCAGATCCAGATTTCACTACTGTAGAATATCCAAATCCAGAAGACCCAAAGGCATTTACGCTTGCACTCGAATATGCAAAAGAAAGAAACGCTGATGTGATAATAGGTACAGACCCAGATGCGGATAGAATAGGGGTAGTTGTAAAAAATAAGAATGATGAATATGAAGTTTTGTCTGGAAACATGACGGGGGTAATTCTTACAGAGTATATATTAGGAGAACAACACAGAAAGGGTATACTTCATAAATCACCAGTAGTTGTATCTACGATTGTGTCTACAGAGATGACAAGAGCTGTGGCAGAACATTATGGAGCAAGACTAGAGAGTGTCCTTACAGGTTTCAAATATATTGGTGGTAAAGTAGAAGAATTAGAAAGAGATAATTCAGGGGAGTTTATATTTGGTTTTGAAGAAAGCTTTGGTTATCTTGCGGGTAAACATGCTAGAGATAAGGACGCTATAGTTTCTGCAATGCTAATATGTGAAGTTGCAGCAATTTGCAAAGAAAAGGGTATAACACTATATGAATACATGCAGGAACTATACGAAAAATATGGATATTATAAAGAGACAACTGTAAATATAAAGCATGAAGGAAAAGAAGGGGAAGAAAAAATAAAAAGAATTATGCAGGCCTTAAGGAACAGCGATATCACAGGTATTGCAGGACTTAAGGTTATGAAGAAAAAAGATTATGAATTACAGACCTGTAATAACTTCAAAACGGGTATTTTATCGGAATATAAGGAATTACCAATTTCAAATGTGTTAAGATATGAATTATCAGAAAACTCATGGATTTGTGTTCGACCTTCAGGCACAGAGCCTAAAGTTAAGGTGTATTTTGGAGCAAAAGCTGATTCAGAGGTACAAGCTATAGAAATGCTAGAAAACATGAAGAAAGAATTTATGTTAGAAGTAGAAAAGATAAATTAGTTTAAAATAGCGGATAGCAGTTAGAATATATAAGATAAAACTTTTGTTTTACTTTTATTTTAACTGCTATCTGTTATAAAATCGGAGGTAAGTCATATGTCATATATACTAACTATAGGTATAATACTAATAGCATCAAAGCTGTTTGGTATAGCAAGCAAAAGAATGTACATGCCAAAAGTTGTTGGTTCTCTTCTGGTAGGAGTAGTGCTAGGACCTATGCTAATGGGTATAATTCATGAAGATGAAATTTTGAAGGTTATTGCTGAAATAGGGGTAATAATTATAATGTTTGAGGCAGGGCTTGAAACGGATATAAATAGGTTTAAGAAAAATATGAAATCATATGTGATAGTTGCAATGGGTGGTGTTATAGCACCATTTGCATTCGGGTTTGCAATAGGGACATTATTTAATTTTGATGCAATAACGAGTATATTTATTGGTGCAGTTTTGAGTGCTACATCTGTTAGTATAACAGTGGAGACATTGAATGAAATGAAAAAATTAGATAGCACTGCAGGTAGAACGATTTTAGGAGCTGCTTTAGTTGACGATGTTATTGGGATAGTTATATTATCTGTTCTAATAAGTAGAATGAATTCAGCAGCCGAACCTATCAGTATGGTTTTGATAAAAATTGTTATATTTTTTGCAATTGCCTATATTAGTGGTATACAATTTCGTAAATTTTTCAAATGGCTTAGCGATAGTGAAGGGCGAAAAAGAAGGATACCCATATTTGCTTTAGGTTTTTGTTTGTTATTTGCGTATTTCGCAGAGAAGTTTGGTGTTGCGGATATAACAGGAGCATATATAGCAGGGTTAGTTTTTTCTAACATGCATCAGACAAATTATATAAGAGAAAAAGTAGAAGTTGTGTCATATATGTTCTTTGGACCAATATTTTTTGCAAGTATAGGTATGACTGCGACTATGGAGGGTATGACATATGAAGTTATAGCTTTTGCAGTAATATTGACATTGGTTGCTATAATTTCTAAAATAATAGGTGGGTATTTTGGATCTAGAATATCAAAAATAAATAGGACTGACTCACTTAAAATATCATTTGGAATGATAGCAAGAGGAGAGGTGGCACTTATAATTGCAACTAAAGCTAAGACTTCAGGAATTATAACAGAACCTATATTTGCTGCAGTGGTTATAATGGTTATAGTAACTACTATAATAACACCTATATTATTGCAATATGTGTATAATAAAAATAAGCACAAATTGCATGAGGAAATAGTCGAATAAAATAAAAATATTTGCAATTTTTTTGTAAAAGGTGTAAAATAAATTTATAAAATGCCGATATAAATATTAAGGCATAGTCTAATTTGAAAGTGCACACGGAGGTGTTAGTATGAAAATAGAAGGATCTAATGTTACGACACAAAATACAAATGGACAACCAGTAAGGCAACAAGAATTTGATACTAGGGAAGTTATAAAAGTAATTGAACAAGTACAAAGAAAGGTAGAAATACCGATAGACGAAAAAATTAAAGAATATCCAGAATATGTACCATCAATTCCTGAAAAATCTTGGATGGAAGCAGTAGAAACAGCGAATAAGAAACTTGAAGGTGCAAACACAGAATTTAGATTTTCAGTTCATGAAGCGACAAATCAGGTATCAGTAAAGGTTCTTAATAAAGACACTGGCGAAGTAATAAGAGAAATACCGCCAGAAAAAATTCTCGACATGGTAGCCAAAATGTGGGAAATGGCTGGAATCTTTGTCGATGAGAGAAGGTGAGCGAGATGTCAACTAATAGAATAACAGGACTAGCAACAGGTATGGATACAGAAACACTGGTAAAAGGTTTGATGGATGCTGCAAAAACTCCAATGATTAAACTAAAACAAAAACGACAATTAGATGTGTGGAGAATGGAAGCTTATAGAGAAATGACTTCTAAGATGACAGCTTTAAAAAGTGAGTATATGAATGTATTAAATCAATCAACTAATATGACATCAAAGTCTAGTTATAAAGTGATTTCATCTACGAGGATGGATAAAATAACTGGACTTACAAGTAATGCAGTAGATATAACAACAAATGCAGAAACGTCAGTGGCTAATCATACTATAAAAATAGACAGGCTCGCGACTGCAGCTAGTGCAGAAAGCACAGCTGGAGTTACAAAGGATGTACAAAGTTCTGCTGTAATTCTAGATTTGAATTTATCTGGAAAAGAATTTAAAATAAACCTAGATGGGATACAAAAGACAATAACTTTAAACAATTATGCGGATATGGATGCATTGATATTAGATATGAATGATAAAATAAAAACAGCTTTTGGTACTGGAATTGATGATGTAAATGGTAAAATACAAGTAGCAGAAACCTCTGTAGGCTCAGGAATGCTAAAATTTACTGTAGGTAACGGAGCAAGCGTCATGGTAGCACAAACTGCCGATGTTATAGAAAATGATGCATTAGCTGGTCTAAAATTGACTGCAGGTGATTCAAATAGGTTAAATGCTTCTGCAAAGCTAGGAGATTTAAAAACAAGATTTAATACAGAGTTAACATTTGGCGGAGTGGGTTTAGATGAACTAAGGTTTAGCATTAACGGTAGTGAAGAATTTGTATTTGACATAGATACTACTCTTTCAGAGATGATGTCAGAAGTAAATGCAAATATAAAGGCTAATGTAATAATGAAGTATGATGAAGTAAATGATAAGTTTACAATTGAATCAAAAACCAAAGGTGCAGGTGCTAATATAATAATAAACCAAACTGCAGGTGGATTTTTTGGTGCAGTTAGTAATATAGCAGCGGCTAGTTACTCAAATGGTTTAGACGCAAAAGTTACTATAGATGGGCAGGAAATTTTAAGAAATTCAAATGAGTTTACTGTAAACAATGTGGGTTATAAATTAAAAGCTACGACAGCAAATACTATAGATATTAATATGAATATAGATACCCAGAAAGTATATGATAATATTAAAACTTTTATAACTAAATATAATGAATTGATAGATAATATAAACTTGAAAACGAGTGAAAAGTATGACAGAAACTATCAACCACTTACAGATGATGAAAGAGAAGCAATGAGTGATGATGACATTGTAACATGGGAGAAAAAAGCAAAAACAGGACTACTTAAAAATGATAATATATTGCAAAGTATGGTGTATAAAATGCGTACTGCAATATCTGAAGCTGTTGGTGGTGGTACTGGATTATTAGCGAGTATAGGAATATCAACAAGTGGGTATGAAGATAAAGGTAAGCTTGTTATCGATGAAATTAAATTAAAAGCAGCAATAGAAGGTAGCCCAGATAAAGTTGCAGATTTATTTGCTAAAAAATCCACAACTCATCCGGTATATAAAAGAACTCTTACATTAGATGAACGAAAAATAAGATATGAAGAAGAGGGCATAGCGAACAGGTTATATGATATATTAGAGGATAATATTTCTACATATAGAGATGCAAATGGAAAAAAAGGTTTCTTAGTTGAGAAGGCAGGTATTGTGGGTGATGCTTCAGAAGCAACTAACTTTTTAACAAACCAAATAATCGATTATGAACTAGATATAGCAGATTGGGAAGATAGACTAGCAGATAAAGAAGATGGATATTATGCTAAATACGCTGCACTTGAAGTGGCAATCCAAAAAATGAATACACAATCATCTTACATAAGCAATATGCTAGGAGGATCATCGTCAGGTAGTTAATCTCTTTGGGTTTAATTCCCCGTCGGCTTGTCGCGATCTTGTCATTGCGAGGAGGTTCTTTCGACGAAGCAATCTCGTTTTTGAAAGATGAGATTGCTTCGCAAAAAACGCTCGCAATGACAACATGATACCCCGTCGGCTTGCTACGGGGAGATTCATTAAGGAGGATGATAAGTATGGAATTTAACGACTATAAAAAGTACAATTTGGAAAAATTAGATAAAGTGAACTCAATCTATAGAAATTCAAAACGCCAAAAGGAAGCTCTTATTAGTGAAGACACAGAGAAGCTTTTGAGGTTAATTGAAAAAAGAGAAGATGATATTAAACGAATTAATGAATTGGATATTTTACTCAGTAAGAGCATTGAAAATTATGAAGACAAAGAAGTAGACTCTATAAAAAAAGAAATAATTGACAAGTATAGAGAAGTACAAGAAATGGATAAAGATAATCAGAAAACAGCAGATAATCTTAAAAAAGGATTGTATGTAAAAATACATTCAATAAATATTGGAAAGAAAGTCATTAATCAAGGATACCAAAAAAAGGATCTATACGAGGGTGGCATATATATAGACAAGATAATTGGCAAGAAATTATAGGAGGGGATTATAATGACAACAAATAATGCAAGCAATACATATCTAAGTAGCAAAGTAATGACAGCATCCTCGCAAGAATTAAATTTAATGTTATATGATGGAGCTTTAAAATTTTGTAATCAAGCAATAAGAGCCATAGAAAATCAGAAAACAGAAGAGGCACACAACTTTATTATAAGAACGGAAAACATAATAATGGAATTTATATCGACTGTGGATACAAAATATGATGTTGGAAAAAATTTAGATAGTATGTATAATTATATATATAGAAGGCTATTGGAAGCAAATTTTAAGAAAGATAAACAAATACTAGAAGAAGTGCAAGGATATCTTAGAGAACTAAGGGATACATGGAAAGAAGCTATGGAAATAACTAAAGTAAAAAAAGCAGTAAATGAGTAAGTTGGAAGGAACAGAAAAAGGAACTCTTTTAGACTAAAGAGTTCCTTTTTCTGTTCCTTCCAACATTTACAGCTTTAATTTATGCTATATTCATAGTATAATGAAAAAGTAATGTAAATGAAAATAATCTTTAATCAGGGGGTGGCAAATATTAACTCGACACAAAAAAATAAAGAAAGGAATGGTGATATGATTAGGAAGTATAAAATCAAATGGTTATTTATATTGCTCTTGAGTTTTATGGTAATTTTCCCAGGCAAGGGTTATGCTGATTTTACATATACCGTTAAGAGTGGAGATACACTATATTTGATAAGTAAAGCTTATTCGGTATCAATAACTAGCATAAAAACTGCAAATAATTTAACAACAGATTATTTATATGTAAATCAAAAACTTACAATACCAACTGATAAAATTATACAATATACAGTGATTTCAGGAGATACGTTGTGGAAAATAAGTCAAAAGTACAATACTACGATTGATAGAATAAAGACATTAAACAATCTTACTTCAGATTATTTGACCGTAGGGCAAGTGCTGATAATAGAGAAAGATACAATTGTATCAAATGTTACATATGCAAGTTACAGAACTCATACGGTTAAAGCAGGAGATAACCTATGGAGCATAGGGGTTTTATATGATGTTACAATTAGTGGAATAAAAACTTTAAATGGTCTTACAAGCGATTATTTAACGATAGGACAAGTTTTGAAAATACCAGCAAGTATAGTTTATACACTGGACTCAATTGTTGAGTCAAAGCTTATAGTATTTCCATTCAAAGCAAAAACAGATTATCAAGCATTTACAAATAGCTACGCAGCAGCAAGGGATTATAGCACAACAGGAACAGTAAGAGTTCATGAGGGACAAGATATCATGGCAAACAAGGGAACACCAGTATATGCAATGGGAGCAGGGGTGATAACAAATATAGGATGGAACGAATATGGCGGTTATAGAATAATGATTAAACTAGACGGAATAAACTACTCACTATACTATGCACATTTTTCAAAATACGCAGATGGCATGTATATTGGAAAGAAAGTATCTGCAGGGGAGTTAGTAGGATATGTAGGTGATACAGGATACGGACCAGAAGGAACAACTGGTAAGTTTGCACCACATTTACATGTAGGTATATACAAAACATCAGATATGACAACAATAAATCCATATCCATATTTAAAGAAATTAAGTCAATAAAGATGTGGAAGGGGATGTTGGTTTTTTGCTAATTTTTCAAAAGAAGTAGTAATATATAGTTTTTTATACAGAACAAAAGGACAGTTCCTATAAATAAGGAACTGTCCTTTTATCTGACTCCATTTTATTCTGACTTATTTTCAATAACAACCTTACTGCCTTCGAATAAATCCTTCACATTTGTTTGGGCAACAATATCACTAGCATTTATTCCTTTTATAATCTCAACAACACTATCATTTTTCAGACCTATCTCAACTATTTGTTTTACTACCACGCCGTCTTTTATTATGTATACATAATTCTTACCGTTATCTACAACTAGTGTACTTATGGGTAAGATGTTTTTTGCTTCTATTGTTAAATTTAAACTTGCTTTTGCGGAAAATCCAGCAAGTAAGTCTTGTGAATTGCTTATTGTTATTTCTATAGGAAAATCCGTTCCTGTGCTCATGGCTACTGGTCCTAATTTTGATACAGTTCCTTCAAATGCACTGTCTTTATATGCATCTATTTTTACATCTATTTTTTGACCCTCTTTGAGTATTGGAACAAACTCCTGTGAAACGGTTCCTTTGAGCTTTAGTAGATTAGTATCTGCTATAGTCACAATTGTTGAACCTACTGCAGCTAGCTCGCCTACATGCAAATTCTCATTTGTTACAGTTCCTGATATCGGACTAGATATAATTGTGTTATCAAACTGAACTTTTAGTACATTAAGCGCTGCCTTAGCTTGTTCAAGTGTCGCTCCACTCGCTATTTCATACTGTTTTTGTGCTAATTCATACTTGCTTTTGGCAGTTAAAATTTGACTTTGAGCGGATGAGCCATCTGAAATTATAGACATAACATATTGCTTTTTTGCTACATCATATTTATTTTTATTATCCTCAAGCTGGCTTTGGGGAACTTGTCCAGATACCGAAAGCGCTAAATCTTTATTATATGCTCGCTCTGCTATTTCAAAGTTTATTTTTGCCTGAGTTGCTTGATCAATCAAAATCTTCTCGGTGCTAGATGCTGTACTTTCTGCTGTTCTCATATTAATCCTTGCCTGATCGATTTGGTCCTCTGCCATCTTAACTGCTGCTTCAGCCTGAGCCATCTGTGCACTTAGTTCATTGGCTTCAATTATTGCTATGATTTCTCCAGCTTTTATTTTGCTACCTGTTTTTACATTCATTGCTTTTATTCTTCCACCTATCTTAGGTACTATACTAACAGTCTCGTTTGGAAGCATAACTCCAGATATATCTAGTTTTGCTGTCATGTCCTTGGTTTCGAGCTTACATGCTTTAACTGTCACTTTACTGTTTGCATTTTTTAATTGAGTACTATATACATATCCACAAGCGAATAGTATACCCACGATGACGATTCCTATTGCTATTCTAACATATAATTTTTTCATAGTATAACTCCTCTTTTACATATATTTTAGGCTTACATTTATTTCAGATATAATACCTTACTATTTTTATTTTTATTGTATAATTTAAGGTCGTATTTGTCAAGTATTTAGATTAATTTAACGAAAAATATTACTATTTTAATATATAAGTATATGGATTAATGATTTTTAAAATATTAATAAAAACTAAGTAATGTAAGATAATAAGATAATAAGCCTAGGAAATTGTAGATAAAAAAAATGCGGTTTTTTAGATTACAAGTTAAAAAAGTCTATTGACTTTTTTATGTATTAGGACTAAACTATTATAGTCTTTTAAATTAATATAAACAACAGGACGGAGGTATGTATTGTGTTTGGATTGACAGGAATAGCGTTGTATGCATTTATATTAGTTGCGAAAGTATTGGAAGTAGCGGTAAGTACTTTAAGGATAATACTTTCATCTAAGGGAGAAAAAATTAAAAGTTCGCTTGTTGGGTTAATTGAGATAACTTTATGGATATATGTAGCAGCAGGAGTGCTTAAAAATATGGACAAAGATCCAATGCTTGCAATAATATACTCTATAGGCTTCACTTTAGGTGTATATTTTGGGGGTAGATTAAGTGACAAGCTTTCATTAGGGAATGTAAAAGTAAGTGCAATAGTTAGAAGTAAAGATGGATATGAGTTAGCGGTTAAAATAAGAAGTCACAATTTTGCAGTAACTGTTTTTAAAGGAGAGGGTATGAATGAAGAGAGACACCTTCTAATAATGATGATTAAGAGGAAAAGACTCCATCAACTTATTGACTTATTAAAAGCATATCAGAATAATATAGTTATTGATTATACAGAAATTAATATAGACTATGGGGCATATGGTATTTTTAAGAAATAATGGATAAGTAGTTGCATGATTTGAATTCAAAGTGGCACTACCAGAATGAAGATGGAGGAATATAAATGAAAATCGGTAGTATAAGATTGTTGTTGATATTAATTTTAGGGATAACTATATTTAGCGGATGCGGGCAAGATGAAAGTGAAGAAAAGTCGATTGGTACTAGTGAAAGTAAAGAGTTTGTTATTGTGACATCGTTTTATCCTATGTATATTGAGGCATTAAATGTAGCAAGGGATATATCAAGTGTAAAAGTTATTAATATGACGAAGGATCAAACAGGATGTCTACATGATTATTCCCTTACGCCTGCTGATTTAAAAACACTTGAAGTGGCAGATGCCTTTGTCATAAACGGTGCAGGTATGGAAGCGTTTATGGACAAGGTTGTAAAAGGGCAGCCTAACTTGAAAATAGTAGAGGCGAGTCAAGGAATAGAACTTGTTAAAAATGAAAGTGATGGAGAGGATAATCCACATGTGTGGTTAAGTATATCGAATTCGGTTTTGCAAGTTAGAAATATAGAAAAACAATTGGCTATTATTGATTCTGAAAATGCTTCAAAATACAAGAAAAACGCAGATGAATATATAAGGAAACTTGAGAATCAAAAGGATAAAATGCATAAGGTTCTAGATGAAGTGAAGAACAACGACATTATCACATTCCATGAAGCTTTTCCGTATTTTGCAAAGGAATTTAAGTTTAACATTGTAGCAATAATTGAAAGAGAACCAGGTTCACAGCCTACTCCGAGAGAACTTGAGGAAACCATAAATACCGTAAAAGAATCAGAAATAAAAGCATTGTTTGCTGAACCTCAATATTCTATAGGAGCAGCAGAGACTATTGCTAGCGAAACGGGTGCCAAAATATACACACTTGACCCAGCAGTGACAGGGGATGGAAGCTTGAATTCATATATTAATATAATGGAACAAAATCTAAAATCGATAGAAGAGGCGTTAAAATGATAAAAAATAAATATAATATGAACTGCGAGAAAACCTGCGGTGGATTATGTTGTACAAAAATTGAAAATATTGGTGTGGTTTATGGTAGAAGCACCATACTCAAAGATGTAAACATACATATTCATTGCGGGGAGCTTACGGCACTTATAGGACCTAATGGAGCTGGTAAAAGTACATTGCTCAAGGCACTGCTAGGCGAAATAAAACATACAGGAAAACTAGAATTTCTTGATGAGAAGGGTATTCACACGGGACATCCTATAATCGGTTATGTTCCACAGAGCTTGAATTTTGATGCGGGTTCACCAACCAGCGTACTTGACCTTTTCATGGCATGTAGATCATCTTTTCCTGCATGGCTTTATACACCAAAAAAGGTTTTGAAAGATGTAGAAGAAAGTTTAGAACGTGTAAAGGTGGCACATCTTATAAAAAGGCGTCTCGGAGCACTCTCAGGTGGAGAAATGCAAAGAGTTTTACTCGCTCTCGCGCTTGACCCTGTACCAGATTTGCTATTACTTGATGAACCGGTTTCAGGTATAGATCAGAATGGCATGGAATTATTCTATAAAACTGTGTCAGAAATACGTAAAGCATATGATTTATCGATAATACTTGTTTCTCATGACTTTGATATTATAAGTAAATATGCAGATCGTGTTGTTTTACTAAATGGAACTGTATTGTGTAACGGTAGTGCGGAAGAAGTATATAAAGATAAAAGTTTTTTAAAAACCTTTGGAATGAGAGTTTAAGGATAAATTTAGACATGTAGGTGAAGACGGCGCAGGCAAGCCGTCGTGCTACTGGAAAAACTTGTAAGGCTCAAGCTTGTCTGTGCTTGATAGAAGAGGAAAAAATGGAAGAGGAAGTTTAATAAAAGTCGGGGGTGCATAAAAGCTTATGGAGATTTGGTATAGATTAGTAGAACTCGTTATGCCTTTTGATTGGGCGAAGGCAGACCATATGTATTTTATGAAGAATGCGCTTCTTGCTATAATACTTGTTTCGTTTATTTTTGGAATACTAGCAACGATGATAGTAAATAACAGGTTGGCGTTTTTCTCTGATGCTTTGGGCCACGGAGCATTCACGGGTGTCGTTATCGGTGGAATGCTTGGATTTGTAAGGCCTATATGGTCGGCAATAGTATTTTCCATCATTTTTTCTCTTGGAATAACATTGGTAAAAAATAAGAGTAAGATTTCTAGTGACACAGTAATAGGAGTGTTTTCTGCTGTTGCGGTTGCACTTGGAATTTTTATATCCACCTTAGGTGGACAGAGTTTTACAAAGCTCAATATATTTCTCGTGGGAGATATTCTGAGTATCACACCTTCTGAGATAGGTTTGCTTTTCTTTGTTCTAGCATTGGTGGTGATACTATGGTGGTTATTATTTAATAAACTACTAGTCGTTAGTGTTAATCAATCACTTGCCGCAAGCAGAGGTATCAAAACATTTTGGGTTGAGGTAATTTTTACGACTACGATTGCTGTAATAGTTACAATATCGATGTCATGGATAGGGCTTTTGGTTATAAATTCATTACTTATTTTACCTGCAGCAGCAGCAAGAAATATCACTTCAAATGTGAGACAATATCATTTAGTAACAATACTTATATCTATGATATCTGGAGTAAGTGGACTGATACTTTCATACTACATAGAAACAGCAACAGGAGCCACAATCGTTTTGATTTCATCGATATTTTTCTTTATTACATTTGCGTTAAGAGGCAAAACTAGCTGATAGCTTAATAATGAGTGAAAAATAGTATACACTTATATAGAGTTTTTATTGACATTAATACCTTATTAGTTTATATTATATTAAAATAGGATGGCAAATGAGGTGCATAAAATGGATGAAAGAATTTCTTTTCAGGATGATTTATCTAAGATGTATGAAAAAGGGTTATATGATGTACCATATGTAATGACAGACTCAGTGGTATTTGCTATAGGTGAGATTGAAAAAAAGAATTATAGGAAGCTACCTGAAAAAGAACTTAAAGTTTTATTAATCAAAAGAGGAACGAATAGTTTCTGGGAGTTACCTGGAGGCTTTATTCATAAAGGTGTAGATATAGATAAATCGGCAAAAATAAAGTTACAGCAGAAGACAGGGGTTAATGATATACATTTAGAACAAATCTTTACATATGGAGGGTCAGATCGAGATAAGAGAGGTAGAATTGTATCCATATGCTATATAGCTCTTATAAAAGCAGTAACTGTAAGTTCAGGAAAAGAGTTTGGTGCAGAGGAAGCAGAATGGTTTAAAATATCTACAAAGCTTATACAATCTGATAAAGAAGAGCAGACTGATGGTTATAGAAAAGAAAGCATAATGCAGATTGTATTAAATAATAACATTGAAATATTAAGTGCAAAGGTAAAATATGTGAAAACAGTAAAAGCTAATACGGTAGAAAAAACTATAGAGATAATAGAAAGTAATGGTATTGGGTACGATCATGCGGAGATGATACTATATGCTGAAAAAAAGCTAAAAAATAAGCTTGAACATAGTGATATAGCATTTAGATTAATGCCACAAAAATTCACATTAATGGAGCTTCAGCAGGTATACGAAACTATAATTAAAAAGGAATACTCAAAGGCGAATTTTCAAAGAAAAATTAAAAGGTTACTGATTGAGACAGACGGAGTTATGACGGGAGCAGGGTTTAGGCCAGCTAAGTTATATATGTTTAATACAGAATGGGATGAGGAAGAATAGAGAGTTTTATTAGGATACGAAGAAGGATAAGAGTGTGTTTATGGAAAAAATTGAAAACAATCCAAAATAAAAAAAGAAATTTTAGGAGTATTTGAAAAAATGTCGAAATATTACAAGGTGTATAAATTAACAAACCGCTGTATGATGAACGGCACGTACGGTGGTTGAGAGGTTGGAAAATCTATTAAGTAAATTTTTAGACCTCTCGATTGTATCCTATTTAATAATCATTATTTAACTATTTTAATGAAATTGGTATATTTATGTTCATATTTTTATACTTAGTACCCCTATATTCAACATTGGTAATTCTTGTAATAATTTCCCATCTGCATTTATATAAAATGCCCCACCATTAGCCATATTAATTTTAGTATCCCACGAATTGATTATGAGAGTATTCTTGCCACCTAACTTCACTTTTTCAGTATATTGTTCGGTTGCATTAATTTTCCAATCTTCCACAGTGTAACTAATATATAATGGCCATAGCAGATAATCTATTTGCAACTGATTAACAGTTTTTTGATTTTCTTTATACCATAAGTCTCCACATATTACAACTGCGAATGTTTTTTCTTTATATTTAAATGCTTCAATTTTTAATCCTTCTTTATAATCAGTACCATATACTCGGCTAGGTTTCCATGTTATTGAAACTCTTCTGTAATTTATAAGTGTTTCACCATTTTCATCAAAAACGATATAACTATCGTATATATCGTTTGCATACTTTTCATAATACCCTATTCCAAAAGCAATTTTATTTTTAATAGCTAAATTACGCATGTGACTCATTACTAGAGAATCTTGGGAAATGGCATTTTTTTTCAAGTCTTCATCAAGATTCCATGTTATTCCGTCAAATCCATTCAGTATCGCTTCTCCGAAGCACAAAAGATCAATATCTTTTTCCTTCGCTTCTTTAATAGCATTTTCTATATTATGTATATTAGTTTCCACATCAAAGTCAGTTACTTTAACAACTCCCAGTCCTATGTTCAAACTATTTATCAATCCTTTCTTTATACCTTCATCTTATAACTTACAAAAGTCGATAAAACTCCTTTGAAGTAGCAAAAAGGAGTTTTATACAGATACTATCTGTTTATTTAATTACTTCAAAATTATCAGATATAGTTATAGAACCTGTAGTATCTAGTTTTTCTGGAACTACATCTCCAGATGCTTCTACAGCTTCTACGAATAACTTATTTATTTCATCGTCACTCATTTCTGCTAGTGCGGCTACTGCATCTAAGGAATCTCCTAAAGATGTTAAATCACCTAAAACTTTACTCATGTAATCACCTCCAAAATATATCCAGTTCATTATATTACATATTTTTACATTTGTCAAGTAGAATTTACATGGTGAGCTATAAAAAACAAACTATCTTATATAACTATAATTTGAATATATATAATTAGTATTAAAAATTAAATAAATTTTAAAAATCTATTGACTTGTTATTCGCAATGTGATATTATCATAATATAAATAACACATAAAAAAAGGAGTGGTAATTATGGTTATGGCTGTAGTAGGACTTAATTGGGGAGATGAAGGTAAAGGAAGGATGATTGATTATTTTGCTGGCGATGTGGATTGCGTAGTGAGATATCAAGGTGGTAACAACGCAGGACATACGGTAAAAAATGAGTATGGAAAGTTTGCCTTTCACAACATACCATCGGGAATATGTTATAAGAATGTAGTTAATATAATAGCTGCAGGATCTGTAATAAACCCACAGTCTTTTATAGAAGAAGTAGAAGAGTTAAAGAGTAAGGGATTAGACACTTCTAATATATTTGTTTCTGATAGGGCTATAGTTATATTGCCTCAGCATATATTACGTGATGAACTAGAAGAAGTGAGACTAGTAAATAAAAAGTATGGTTCTACAAAAAGTGGAATAGCACCAGTATACGGTGATAAGTTCTTGAAAAAGGCTATACAGGTTGGAGAACTACTGGATATAGAATATTTAAAGGAACATTTAAAAGATGTATTAGAACATAATGACTTGATAATAGAGAAAATATATGGTAAAGATAAAACTGATTTTGATAAAGTATTTAATTGGTTAAAGGAATATGGAGAAAAAATGAGACCATACATAAAAGATGTAGCACCTATTATTTTTAAAATGCAAAAAGAAAATAAAAGAATAATGGTGGAAGCTCAATTAGGGGCATTAAGAGATATAACTCATGGAATTTATCCATATACAACATCTTCGTCAACACTCGCGGGTTATGCATGTGCCTCAGTACCAATAAAGCCAAGTGAATTAAAAGATATTGTGGGTATAACAAAAGCATATTCTACCTGCGTAGGTGAGGGACCTTTTGTAACAGAGGATTTTAGTGAGTGGGCAACTGAAGTCAGGATAAAAGCCAATGAGTTTGGGGCTACTACAGGAAGACCAAGAAGAATAGGACACTTTGATATTATTGCTACCAAATATGGATGTGAACTTCAAGGTGCAACACAAGTAACTATTACATGCTTAGATGTATTATCAGGATACGATGAACTAAAAATATGCGTAGGGTATGAAGTTAATGGAGAGACTATAAAAGACTTCCCGATGATAGCCAAACTTAATAAAGCAAAGCCTATATATCAGTGTGTTGGTGGATGGATGGAAGATATAAGTATGGTAAGAAATTTTGAAGACTTACCAAAAAATGCACAAGAATATGTAAATACAATAGAAAGATTGTTGGAAGTTCAGGTAAAATATATATCAGTTGGACCAAATAGAGAAGAATTAATAGTGAGATAGATAAAAGAATATAAAAAACATTATATATTAACATACATTAATTTGTTAGCATGGTCAATATACATAAATATCATATAAATAAAAGTAAGGAAACATTTTTAGTTTCCTTACTTTTCATGTCAAATTTATAAATTTTATTCTACTCTTAATGGCTGACCGTAAATTGTGACAAATTTAATTGAATAAATATCACATAATAAAGTATCAGGAGAACCTATAGGTCTTATCAATACATAACTAGCACCAACAGAAAGAAGTGTTCCAATTCTATCCATCAATGGTCCGCTTGATCCGATAAGAAATTCTATCCTCATCATTTTACCTATTTGTGTGCGCAGATACCCTGGGGTATAATAAGTACTTTCTAATGTCTGTGGTGATTGCTCCCCAGGCATAGGAGTCATCGGAGGTAACCTTTGACCCTGAACAGGTAAGGGAGCAACGGTTGGTCCAGTAGCTCTTCCTGTTGGCAAATCGGGCATTACAGGTACAATAGGCTCTACTGGTTCTAAAGGTGGAGCAGGTGCCCTATTTGGTCTTTGTGAAATTTGATTAGAGTGATAATCGCGATTATAAGAATCCATATTCATTCCTCCATTAATAAAATTTTCTACCTAGTTAGTGCATATAAAGGGGTGGGTATATAGAAACAATGTTGCCCCACTGTGTTGAAATAACTTCCCGACCTATTTGGGGGGAAATAATTTGTACAGCCGGGTAAAAAAGGATTGAAATACCAAAGGGAATCATCAGCACCTTGATGTTTATTTCCTGATAATGCCCAGTCAGCAATATCATAGTGAATTTGATCAGGGGGACTCGACCAAACTGTCTGAGGATTTACCTCTCCGTAAGCATTTTGCATTACGCATGTATACTGGTAAGGCTGATTTATGACATTTCTTAGATTTCCACCACCTGTTCTAAGATACTCGCCGTAAGATATATGAACTCTATTCATTATAGAAGTTGCTACTGCTTTCATTCCATTTTCGCCTTCACCACCAGCTTCGCACTTAATTAATCTTGCAAATAATTCTCTTGTCGAATATGCCATAAAATCACCTCCAACTAACTAATTTTTAGTATAGTAAAGTATATTAGCATAAAGAAAAAAAATGCAACTTAATGATTATATTTATGAAAAAAGTGATGGGAGTGATTTATAAAACTGATGTGTAAAGAGATAAAAACATGTTTTTTAAACACTATCCTACTACTCATGAAGTTGACAAAGATTTAATAATACAGTATAATATAGTAAAAGAGAGGTGCGTTTAAATGTTAAAAAGATGCGGATTTTTGATAATCCAATATACCAATGAACAAACGGAAAAATTTGTGCTTATGCAGCTAAGGCATGATGGGAGACTGGGTTTTATTGGGGGTGGAATTGAAGACGGAGAAGAAATAGAGGATGGGATAATACGAGAAGTACTTGAAGAGGCTTCATACGGAAAAATTAATAAAATTAATATGAAAAAATTAAAAACATCAATTTTTGAAGATAAAGAAATTCATACATACATTTATGATGCAAGTAAAGAAGAGATTGAATACATAATGACTTCCCAAATAAAAGCACAACATTTTCTAGACGAAAGTTTCGGTTTTATTTTAGTGCCAGTCACACTATATCAAAAATGGGGAGTTGTGGATAATTTTTTAAAAAATATTTTTTCAGGAACAGCAAAGGAAGAATTAAATATGTTGATGTAAAAGACATAGGAAAGATTAAAAAAGTAAAATAATTTGAATAAAACAGTCAAACATGGTAATACTTAATATAAGGGAATTATAAGGAAAAGTGTAAATGTAATAAGATTTTAAACAGATTGAGAATTATGTGAATTTTTTATATAACAGTGCAAATACTTTCAAGGTTGGAGGTTCTGACTATGGAGAAGTGTATTAGGATAATGATAAAGTCTATAACTTTTTTGAAATTCATAAGCCATTACATGGCAAATTTATGTCTTGGTGTAAGTATATGTGTAGTTTTATATAAAGCATGTAGAATTTTAGTAGATAAATTTGAAAATATTAAAAATATAAAATATTATAGAAGCTCACTGACTGGAATTTGTTTAAATTCTTAGTAAGGAGCTTTTTTATTAATTAAGGGGATTTAGTTGATTACCCAGAGAGATTTTATATACGAGGAGGAGAGGATATGAACAATGTAAAGTTAATAATTAATGAGTGGGATCCAATAGGGGTTATAAGTTATGCTCCAGAAAACACATATGAACAGGAAATAAATATAGTGTGTAAGTATCTAGAAGATGTAAATAGTACTGAGCAACTCGCAGAAAAAATTTATGAAATATTTGTGAGACAATTTGGAACAAACATATTTAATAAAAAATCAGAGGAGTGCTTGGGTGTAGCAAGTAAAATAATGAGTATAAGTAAAGTGTGATGAAATAAATAAATAGAAGCCATTTAGGCTTCTATTTATTTATTTCATATATATAATTTTTTCCATTATTATTGTCCCAGTTATATGCGGTATCCCGAAAACAAAGGTTTAGTTTGTTTCCTACTGGAACTGATAAGTTCGCAGAAAATACTCCGTTGGCATCCTTTGACATTTTGGTGTCGCTAACATTTGCCCAATCTTCTAAGTACGAAGAACCATAGTGCAAATATAACTCTTTTGCACCATTTTTAGATAATATACCACTATAGCTTACTTCTACAATTTCATTACTAGTTACGGGTGCAGGTGTTATGTGTACTCCTGTGTCAAAATCGTTGTAGCTCATATTTTTACCTCTCTTAACCATTAGTCTATCACAACTTTATGTTGTTTTGTACTTACATTATTTGTCTTTGACGCAATTATAGATAATACGCCATCTTTGTAACTTGCTTTAACATTTTCACTATTTATTTCAGTGGGGAGTGCTATAGTTCTGTAAAATGTGCCATAATATTCTTCGGAGTGATATATATTGTTTCTGTCATTTTCATTTGTTTTTCTACATTCTGCTGATATTTTGATGGAATTCCCTGTAGCATCGATATCCAAGTCTTCTTTACTCATACCTGGAATCTCAGCAGTAATTACTATATCGTTTTGTGTTTGATACACATCTACCTTAGGAACTGCTGATGTCTCAAGTGTTCTATAGGACGAGAATGTGTCAAAATCCCTAAAAGGATTCCATTCTGTTAAACTCATATAGTTATCCTCCTAAAAAATATTTTCATGTATATTATGCTTAATAAACAAACCAAATATTCAATTTTTAAGATTTATTTTAATAAAAATAGTTAAAAAATAATTTTTGTGTTGATATTCACAAATGTACAAAATTCTAAATAACTTAATGTAATTTGTATAATAAAAATTTTTATAGGTAAAAACCTTGATTTTTGATAAAAATATGATATACTCAATGTAAATTGTAAAAGTAAAGAAGGAGTGGCAAGATTATAATGTTGTTAGTCACTCTAGTTGGATTTTTGATAAAGGACGAGCCTTTCACGACTCGTTTTTCGCGTTGAATTAGGAAAAGGAGAAAAGACATGGATATAACGAGAGAAGAATATAAGATAGAGGAAGATTATCTGCGTAGTGTAATATTAAAGCTTGACGAGCAATTGAAAAAAAGATCAGGCGAATATGATATAAAAAAAGAAGAATTATTAGAAATTAAGAAATATGTTTGGACGCACAGCATGGACAATGCTGAGAAAGCATATTTCATGGGCGAAATAACCATGCAGGAAAATATGGAGGATTATTTAAAGACTACAACAATTGCGCTTCACAGGATGAGAGAAGCTGCTTATTTTGGTAGGTTAGACTATAAAGAGATAGAAGAAAAAGATATAAAGCCTTATTATATAGGGATTGGAAATTTAATAGATGAGAATACACTAGATATTTATGTATATGACTGGCGAACTGCTTTTGCGAGCATGTATTACGATTTTGAAACAGGGCCAGCAACTTATGAAGCGCCAATGGGTAAAATAGATGGTGACATTTTCTTAAAGAGGCAATACAAAATTGAAAATGATAAAATAAAATATATATTCAATAGTGATGTGAAGATTGAAGATGAGATATTGCAAGATGTGTTGAGTCAAAACACAAATGAAAAAATGAAGAATATTGTTACGACTATTCAAAAGGAACAAAATCAAATAATAAGAGATGAGGGTCATGATGTTCTAGTAGTGCAAGGACCTGCAGGTAGCGGAAAGACATCGGTTGCATTACATAGAATAGCGTATCTTTTATACAAGCATGGTAAGCAAATGAGCTATAGCAATATATTGATTTTTTCGCCAAACCAAGTGTTTATGGATTATATATCGAGTGTTCTTCCTGAAATGGGAGAGCAAAATGTATTGCAAACTACATTCAATGAATATTCAATTAGTTTACTAGAGGATGAATTTGAAACAATAGAAAGCTTAAATGATCAACTAGAATATATATATAATAATGAAGGAACGAAAGAGCCTAGGCTAAACTCAATAAAATTAAAGATGTCAGGTGAAATGCTAGAAATAATTAATAACTATATCGAATACATAGGTAATGAGATTTTGAAAATGCAAGATATAGTGGTTGATAGAAAAGGAGAACAGACAAGACATACAGGAAAAGATGAAAAGGTTGTTGTTATCACAAAAGCTGAAATGAATAAGCTATTCTTTAATGACTATAAAGACCTACCAATAGTAAAACGTATTGATAAAATAATAAGCAGGGCAGTTATGATATATGACGATGGTAGCTTGTCTGATAAAAAGATAGAGGAATTAAAAAGAAAACTGAAGAAAAACATCATAAAAATGAATGCTCTTGATATGTATAAAAGTTTGTACAAAGATAAAGTATTATTAAAAAAATTGATTGATAAGAGTGGCTTAAAAGGCTATGACGCAGGTGAAATATGCGATGATACCACTCGAAAGTTTGCTAAAAAAGAAATATATCATGAAGACATAGCTCCACTTCTATATTTGCAAGGCAAAATGCAAGGGTTTTATAGAGCAGATACGATAAAACATGTAATGATTGACGAGGCACAAGATTATTCTGTGATTCAGTATGAGATTGTAAGGAGCATATTTACTAATGCCAAGTTGACAGTGCTAGGTGATATAAATCAGTCAATACACCCTTTTGTTGATTATAAAGATTATGATTCAATTAAACAAATATTTACGAGAAATAATTCGGCTATAATGAAGTTAAGCAAAAGCTTTAGGTCAAGTTCAGAAATAACAAAGTTTAGCAGACAAATTTTAAATGACGATACGATTCAAGAAATAGAACGTTATCGTGGCAAACCACAGATATTTAATGTGAAAAGTGAAACTCAGATTATAGAGGGAATTGTGAAGAATTTGCAGGAATTTAAGGGTGAACAAATGAAGAGTATAGGCATAATATGCAAATCATCTGAACAGGCGAATAAAGTTTATGAAATGCTAAAAGATAGAACAGATGTTGACCTAATAAAGAAGGATGATATAAAATTTAGACATAAAACAGTAATTATTCCATCTTATCTTGCAAAAGGACTTGAATTTGATGCAGTAATATTGTACAATATAAATAAAGAAAATTATGTTGAAAATATTGATAAAAAATTATTCTATACGATGTGCACTAGACCTTTACATAAGCTTGTGATGTACAATATAGGAAAGATAAATAGTTTTATGAAAGAAATAGATGAAAAATATTATGAAACACAGTGAATAAATAATTGATGGTTGTACAGGGTATTATGAAAGAATATAAAGGACTTAAAAAGAAACTGAATCCCGATGATTGTCATTGCCACATCGAGAAAACCTCACTCACAAGGAGAAACTTTATTCTATGGCTTTAAAACTCAAAAGCTTAGATTAGCCTTCGCAATGACAGACATGGGGTACATAAGGAGGATGTGTCTATGCATAAGAAGTATAATTCTATATATTTTATAACAAGTAAAATTACATTTATTATAATAGGAGCAATTCTAGCATCAATAGGACTCGAAATGTTTTTGATACCTAATGAGATAATAGATGGGGGAGTAGTTGGTATATCAATTATATTAAGCTATCTTAGTGGGTTACCGCTCGGAATATTTACATTTGTAATTAATATACCATTTTTTATAATAGGGTATAAATACATAGGTAAGATATTTACTATGATAACGATATTTTCTGTAATATGCCTGTCAATAGGTGTATCTATAGTTAGTAATCTAGGTTCTGTTGTAACAGAAGATTTATTACTTGCTGCAGTTTTTGGAGGAATAATAATTGGAGCAGGAGTCGGTCTCATAATAAAGCATGGTGGATCATTAGATGGAACTGAGATAGTTGCAATCATACTAGATAAAAGAACAGACTTTTCAATAGGTGAAATAATAATGTTTTTTAACCTTTTTATATTGAGTAGTGCTGGCTTTGTATTTGGGTGGGAAAAGGCCATGTATTCACTTATTGCTTATTTTGTAGCATTTAAGACTATAGACATTGTTGTAGAAGGATTTGATGGTTCAAAAGTAGCAATGATTATTTCAAATAGGCACAGAGAAATATCGAAAGCCATAATAGTAAAGTTGGGTAGAGGATTAACCCTACTTAATGGAAAGGGAGGATATGACGGTGCATCAACAAATGTTCTGTATGTAGTCGTATCTAGACTCGAAATATCAAAATTGAAAACAATTGTACAAGCAATAGATGAATCTGCACTAATAACGATAGGAAATGTTGAAGTGATAGGTAAAGGATACAAAAGAAAAGATGCCAGAAAGGTAGAAGTTGTTACATGTGAATGCCCAGAAATCGAGGATAAAGATAAATAGTTACAGAGATATGATACTTACAATAGTTGAAAATATGAAGAATATAAAAAAATGGAATAAAAAAAGCTGAGAAGTAGCAATTTATACTATAATAGACAAGATATAAAAAGAAGGCTGATGCTATGGATATAAAAAAGGTTGATATGAATAATGTAGCCAATATTGAAACAAAAAAAGTTGAGCGTACAGGGAAAGACTTTTCCTTTACCCTTCTAAGTAAAATAGAAGAAGGGCAACTCAAAGAGAAACTCAATTTATTAATGGGTGATATATCAATCCAAGGCAAGCAATTAGCAGAACACATGGATTTTAAATATTTAAAAAAATATAGGGCTCTTGTTACGGAGTTTATAACTGAAGTAGTAGCACACTCGCATAAGTTTTCGAGGGAAAATTTTTTAGATAAAAGAGGACGACATAGAGTATACGGTATAATAAAGCTAATAAATAAAGATGTGGATGAACTTGCACAAGAATTAATAAAAGAAGAGAAAGACCATATTTCAATTTTAAATAGGGTAGATGAGATACGAGGGTTATTGCTTGACATAATTACGTGATATATGATAACTTACTAATGTGAATTGTTAAAAATTTTATATGAGTAGTACATAATACAAAAGGGTGGTGAAGATATTGAATAAAATAAGTATAGACTTAGATGCAGTTAGATTTTATAATATGACATTAGAGCAGATGGATGAAGAGTTTAAGGACATGAAAGAATATGGGATAGAGGCTATAAATATGGAGTATAATATGTTTTTAGATGAAGAATTAGAGATGTTTAAAAACAATATCCTTCAATGTATAAAATATAATAACATGCAAGTAATATTGCGCTCTAGACCCCTTGATGGATATTACACAGAATATATTGATGACGAGCAGTACCAAAAGTCAATTGTAAAACATAAACAATTTCTGTATAATTTATATAAAATACTACAAGAAAACGGGATAAAACAAGGTGTAAAGGTTATATACACTGGTTCAAAATGTGAGCATAATGAAGCACAGAAATACATAGATAAAAACATATGGTTTTTTAAAGAACTATCAAGAAGTGTATTAAATATGGGGATTGAAATACTTACAGATGTTCAAGGAGCAAAGCCGACACGTGGTAGGGTTGTAGGTGACACTTGGGCTGACTTTGAATATATGGTAGATGAAATACCAAATGTTAATTGGGGTATTTGTTGGAGCACAGCAAATTCTAGATTGAATTTTGTAGAGTATAATGACCAGTTAATACCATCTGAGAAAATTTTAAGTAAGGTGAAACTTGCAAATATAAGGAATAATGTAAGTCAAAACTTTGATATTTCTATATATAAAAATGAGGTTCAGGAGCAAGAAATAAAAGCATTAGTGATAAGTGGATATGAGGATATGTTTAATTTGGAATATATATATGTACAGTTAGAGTACAATAATATTCCTTATCATGAAGTTTTTGATGGAATATATTATTTGAAGTGTGTTTTAAATTATTTTGAAAAGAAGAATGTAAAAGGAGAACTTTTAATAATAGAAGATATTGAGAGAATGAACAGACAATCTATAAGAACTATAATAGACAAAGGTATAAAGATAAAGATACCAGAAAAAAACTTAGAATTTAGTGAAGTTGAAATAGCAACACACAGCTTGAAGGTATGGGATAAAGGGTATTTGTCGTTTGAAGATAATAAGCAGTTTCAAATTGAAATTTATTATAAAGATGAAGACAAGCTAACGATTAATGTTAAATTTATGATGATTAGGGATGAAGTAGAATTGCAAGGATATGTATTTAAAATAACAGATAAAGTGCCAGATATAGTTAAGAAAATTTATAGATTGGTATATTTAGTAGACTAGTAAACAAAAAAGAAAAACGGGGTTAGTTTTAAAACTCTGTTTTTCTTTTTTGTTTTATTTGCACATAGTAGGAATCGAACCTACAACATCCAGATTCGAAGTCTGGCACTCTATCCGATTGAGCTATATGTGCGTGAAATTATTGCTATTATGTCTTCCACGGTCGTTCCTTTTATTAACCTTTACTTGTTTACTAGGAAAGTGCTCCGATTTTGTCATTGCGAGGAACGAAGCAATCCCTCTTTTGCTTCTAAAACGAGATTGCTTCGTACACCCTCCTAGAGGACCCCTATGTCTAGGTTTGCACAATACACAAACCAAGTCTTAGGATGTCGCAATGACAGTATAGGGTAGTGATTCGATGGCGACAAACGTGCGATAGCACATTTTTTATTAATAAGGTTAATATCTTATTGTGTATTAGTTTTTTCTATGGGAAGTTCCTAAAAAGAAGGAACCGTCCCCACACCTTATACAAAAAAAACAGATGCGAAATCAGAGATTTTCTGAATTCTAACATCTGATTTGCTATTTTATAACGGAGAAGGAGGGATTTGAACCCTCGCACCGTTTTTAAGACGATCTAAGCCCTTAGCAGAGGCTCCTCTTTAGCCACTTGAGTACTTCTCCAAAGTTTTTCATACAACATAAGTAACATTATAACATGCATAAATACAAATGTCAAGATGCATAAAGTAAAAAAAAATGGAAAAACAAACAAACAAACAAAAAAAACTTACAAAAAGGCTTGAATTTTTCTAAGGTATTAGATATAATGAGTAGTATAGAAAACTATGCACTTAAAAAGATGGTAGTAGTAATGAAAGAAAAGTTACTTATGAAAAGTAAAGTAACTTTTCAAATAGAGAATTGCGTTGCAGGGGGATAAAAAAATATGGCAGAGAAGATTTTTGATAAAGAAATGTTGAAAAACGAAATTCTTGAAAATATTAAGCATTTAACAAGAAAAACAATAGAACATGCACACATAGATGAAATTTATAATGCAATTGCGTATACAGTAAGAGAAGAAATTATGGATCGTTGGATAAAAACACATCAGGAATATCAAACGAGGAATGTAAAACACCTATATTATATGTCTATGGAGTTTTTACTCGGGAGGGCGCTCGGGAATAATCTCATTAATCTAACACTTATGGATGAAATAAAAGAAATCTTAGATGAACTAAAAGTTGATTATAATGTTATTGAAGAACAAGAGAGAGATGCAGGACTTGGTAATGGTGGACTAGGAAGGCTTGCTGCGTGCTTCATGGATTCGTTAGCAACTCTTGAGTATCCTGCATATGGTTGTGGGATACGTTACAAATATGGTATATTTGAACAGAAAATCGAAGACGGATATCAAGTCGAGTATCCAGATATGTGGTTAGAAAAGGGTAATCCATGGGAAGTTAAGAGGCCGGAGTATGAGGTAGAAGTAAGATATGGAGGAAATGTAAGAGTTGTTCAAGATGAAGTAGGTAAATGTAGATACATTCACGAAAATTATGATATAGTCAAAGCTATACCTTATGATATTCCTATAATAGGTTATGATAGTTATATAATAAACACATTACGTTTATGGGACGCAGAGCCTGTACATGAACTGAATCTAAGGTCGTTTGAAGAGGGGTTATATCAAGAAGCTGTATCAGAAAGAGATATGGCAGAAATGATAGTAGAGGTTTTATATCCAAATGATAATCATAATAAAGGGAAAGAACTAAGAGTAAAACAACAATATTTCTTTGTTTCTGCTACATTACAAGAAGCAATTAGAAAATATAAGGAAAGCAATCATGATTTAATGCATCTAAAAGAAAAGGTAGTATTTCAGTTGAACGATACCCATCCAGCAGTAGCTATACTAGAGCTAATGAGGATTTTGATGGATTTAGAAGGACTAGAATGGAATGACGCTTGGAATATAACCAAGAGTGTATGTGCATATACAAATCATACGATACTTTCGGAAGCACTTGAAAAATGGCCAGTTGATTTGTTTAGTAGATTACTCCCACGAATATATCAGATTATAGAAGAAATAAACAGAAGATTTTGCGTAGAATTAGTGGAAGAACATAAAAAGTCACAACAAGAAATTAGGAAAATGGCCATAATATCAGATGGACAAGTTAAAATGGCACATCTTGCAATAGTAGGTAGCTTCTCAGTAAATGGGGTTGCAGAACTTCACTCAGAGATACTTAAAAAACAAGAATTAAAAGATTTCTATGAGATATATCCAGAAAAATTTAACAATAAGACAAATGGAATAACTCAAAGAAGATGGCTACTTAAAAGTAATCCAGAGTTGTCAGAACTTATAAAAGCCAAAATTGGTGACGGATGGATAAAGGATTTATCTATTTTAAAACAATTAGAAAATTTTATTGATGATAAAAAATTTAGAGAGAAATTTATGGATATTAAATTTGATAACAAGGTAAAACTGGCAGATTATATAAAGAAAAATTTAAATATTGAAGTCAACCCAAGCTCAATATTTGATGTTCAAGTTAAAAGGCTTCACGAATACAAGAGACAATTACTTAATGTATTGCATATATTATACTTGTACAATAAGGTAAGAATGCACCCTAATATAGATATAACTCCAAGAACATTTATATTTGCTGCTAAAGCAGCGCCGGGATATCACAGGGCAAAGCTTATTATAAAACTAATTAACGACATAGCGATTATGATTAATAACGATGAAACAATAAAAGGCAAAATAAAGGTGGTTTTTCTAGAAAATTATAGCGTTTCACTTGCTGAAAAGATATTTCCAGCGTCTGATGTTAGCGAACAAATCTCTACAGCAGGTAAAGAGGCTTCTGGGACTGGAAATATGAAATTCATGCTTAATGGTGCGGTAACTATAGGTACGCTTGATGGAGCAAATATAGAAATAAAAGAAGAAGTAGGAGATGAAAACATATTTATATTTGGACTAGCTGCAGACGAGGTAGTAGATTTAAGAAACTCTAATACCTACGATCCATGGTTCTTATACAATACAAACCAGGAACTTAGAATGGTTTTGACAAGGCTTGTTGATGGTTCTATAAATAAAAATGTAGATTTATATAAAGATATATATGAAGCACTATTAAATGGAAATTGTTCACATGCAGATGAATATTTTGTTCTAAAGGATTTTGAATCATATGTTGAGGCACAAGGAAAGATAGCCGAAGTATACAAGAATAAAGAGCATTGGGCAAGAATGGCAATACTGAATGTAGCAAGAAGTGGGAAATTCTCTAGCGATAGAACAATAGAAGAATATGCAAAAGAAATATGGCAACTAGAAAAGGTAGAGATAGTATAAAGAGATATTATCTCTCTGCCCTAACGGGCTTTTTGTTGTGAAGAGGTGTCGCCATAGTGATAGGGGATTACCTTTTACGATATATAATAAACGAAGGAGGAACCGATATGTATAAATACCAAGAAGGGGTAATAGCAAAGTTTAATGGGGTTAATGCAAAAGTAGAATTTGATAGAGTAGTGAGCGGAAGAAATTTAAATACTCTAAGAGATGTACCAGATAAGGAAATAGTAAAACTTGTTTATAAGCTTAGAAGTTCGACAGCTGAACAAATAATTACAATTATAGGTAAGCAGTTTAAAGTAACAAAGAATAAAATCGAAGAAAAAATAAGAAAAGCTGTAGATCTTAGACTTATTACTAGATACAAATTAGAGTACAATACAAATGGTTTTAAAAGAGAAACGGATAACATATATATGTTAGATGTAAATGGTAAGAACCTTATTGAAGGTGAAGATTTGCAAAAATTAGAGTGGGACCAAAAGGATAACCTTTCTATAAAAACACATCCAGAAGTACATCTAAAACATATTATAACAAATCAACTTTTGATGAAATATTTTGAACATTCAAGCACTTTCTATTCTTATGAGGTAAAACCTAGATTGTACTTTAGAAATTCTTTAGAGACAGAATATATTAGGCCGGATGTACTAGTTAATTTTGGTAACGATGAGCAGCAAGTACATTTTATAATTTATGCTTTGAGAAGAAATCGGGGTTGGAAGGATGAATTGCTCAAGATAGCACCATACATAGAAAAATTATATACAAACTTTAAACCAATGGATAAACTTAAACAAGAGCCAATACTAATGTTTATATGTGAAGATGAAGGTCATACAAAAGAAGTATGCGCAGAAATAGATAAAACAAAGATATCACTTAGCTATACAGTATATACATATGATGATCTTATAGATACGAAATCACCGGAAAACAGTATAGCAATAGCAAAAAAAGATGATAATGGAGAGTTTGTATTAGAATACCCAGAACTTGTGGCGCTGGTTTGATAAGTTTAGTAAAAATAAAAAGTCCTGAAGTATTACACTATATTATTAAATAAACGATGAGCAAGAGAAGTTTTACTTGCTTTTTTTGATAGAATTGTGTATATTATATATCAGTTAGCAGAACTTAACAATAATAGAGATTTGTGAAATAACAGGAGCTGAATATAATGGGAGAATTATATAAATATGAAAATACAAAAAGAATAGTTGATAAGTATGATTTTGTCTTTAAGAAAAAGTATGGTCAAAATTTCTTGATGGATGAAAGCATATTAGATGAAATCATTTATAGTGCTGATATAAATAAAGAAGATGTAGTGCTTGAGATAGGACCTGGTATCGGTACGCTTACTCAGCTTTTAGCAGATAAGGCGGGACATGTAATCGCGATAGAAATAGATAAAGATTTGGTAAAAATACTTGAAAATGATACACTAAAAGACTATAATAATATAGAGATTATATATAATGATATATTAAAGATGGATATAGTAGAGCTTATTAGTGGATATAAGGACAGAAAAGTAAAAGTAGTTGCGAACCTGCCATACTATATAACGACGCCAATAATAATGAAATTACTTGAAAGTAATGCACCACTAGAAAGTATAACGATAATGATACAAAAAGAAGTGGCAGAAAGACTTGTATCAACGCACCTAGACAAGGATTGTGGAGCTATATCACTTGCGGTACAGTATCATTCAGAGCCTAGCATAGTATGCGAGGTATCGAGGAATGCATTTATGCCAAGTCCAAATGTTGACTCAGCTGTTGTAAGGCTAAAAATACTTAAGGAAAAAAGGGTAAAGGTGACCGATGAAGAGCTGTTTTTTAATCTAATTAAAGTGGCCTTTGGACAAAGGAGAAAGACCTTAGTGAACGGCATAAATAATCAAACATCATATTTTAAAAATAAGGAAGAAATACTGAAAGTATTTGACAAACTAGGTTTTACTCCTAATATAAGAGGGGAAAAGCTCAGCATGGATGATTATAAAAATCTAGCAGAAGAGATAAGTCAGCGAAGCTGCGTTAAATAATAGGGAAGTGTGTATATATGAATGTAATAATTATAAATGTTTCAAATGTTGATAATTTAAATAAAATAGTTGGTCTATGTCAGATTGCATTAGAAGATTTAGGTGTGAAAGTAATAAAGGTAGATTTGAATGAAAATACCGATATACTACAAACAATAAAAGGTGTAGAGGGTATTATTATCTCGACGGATATGAGGATGAATAATATACCTGCAAAGCTACAGGCGTTTTTTGAGCTATTTGAGGATACAAATAAAAACAGTTTAAAAGGGATTCCAGTACTTCCAATAATAATATCGGGGAAATATAGTACATTAGACGGATATAAATTAATATTAAATAACCTTATCCAGCTTGAATGTATAGAAACTGGAAAAATCATAAATTCGGCACAAAATATGAAAAAGAGCTATATGGAAGATCAGATTAAAACCTTTTATGAACACATAAAAGGTAATAGCAGAGAAGTCAAAGCGGTGATAGAAGAACCTAAAACTAGCGAAGTTAAAAAAGTGAAACATGTATCACCCGAAAAGCAAGTGAAAGTAAAAAAAGAGGATGATATCATGGAACTCACTGAACTATTTAGCAAACAATTATCTCAAAAAATAGGTACAGATATAAGAAGTTTAGTACAAAATGATAAGGCAATATTTGAAAACGAGATAACAGTAAAACAAATGACCAAAAACCTAGTTCATTACTTTCAACCACAGCTAGCAACGGATATGGATAATATATATCAGTTAAACATCTCGGGAGATGAAGAATTTAGTTGCAACCTAGTTATAAAAAATAAAGACTGTGCATATAACGAAGGAGAATCAGAGAAAGCAGATGTGATAGTAAATGTGGATAGTGGTATGTGGAAACTAATAATAATAGGTAGCATATCAGCACAAAAAGCATTCATGACGGGCAAAATAAAAGTAAAGGGAGACTTTATGTTGTTGGCTAAGTTTGATAAGATATTTAAGAAAATGTAGATTGGAGGAGTTAGATTTAGCTCTTCTATTTTTTTGTTTTTTAAATTTCTATTGTATTATTATGAAATATAAGGTAAAATAAAGACTATAATATAGTAATTAATTATGAGTAAAAAAAATGATATTTGTAAGTATGTTTTTGCTTTTTATACTAACTATTAAAATAAAGGAGGTAAAGTTGATGATTGAAGTCGAGCTAAGGACTTTTATTAATAAGGATAAATATGAAGAACTTTTGAAATTTTATAGTGGAAAGAATATTGAGATAAAAAAAGAAAAACAGATTACTACATATTTTAAAGGCGATAAAGACTTTCGTTTGATGGTTACACCTGACTACTGTCAGCTATGGCTTAAGGATGGAGAAATACATGATGATGCGAGAGAAGAGGTAGTCGTAAAGTTAGAAAAGAGTTATAAAGAGAGCTTAGTTACCATGCTACATAAACTGGGTTATGAGGAAGAAATAAAATGGTATAGAGTGAGAAACTCATTTACGGATAATAATATATATATTACAATAGATTACACACATGGATATGGGTATATTTTAGAGATGGAAAAGCAAGTAGAGAAGGAAGAAGATATAGAGAGTGCAAAAACTAAATTGCAGAAAGTTTTTGAAAATTTAAACATAGAGCTAACAGAAAAAAAGGAATTTAAAGAAAAATATGAAGATTATAAAATAAATTGGAATGAATATACACAAAATATAGATGAGGAACAGTTTGTTAGTTGATTGGGGGAAGCAGAATGAAAAACACAAAAGAGAGTATTTACAATTTTATAAATTCAGAAGAGTACAAGCCAATGAATATTCGCGATTTAGCAAAAGTATTGGAAATAAACAATCATGATATTATTATACTTGAGGAAGTATTGAGTCTTCTTGAAAAAGAGGGGAAAATAGTGAGAGCACATAATGGTAAATATATGACCATAGCGTGTGCTGGGCTAGTACTTGGTAAATTTCAAGGACATGAAAAGGGATTTGGATTTGTTTTAAGAGAAGAAGCAGATGTTTTTATATCTGCGAAATGTACAAATGGAGCACTAAATAAAGATTTAGTTTTATGTCAGGTTACTCGAGAACGTTCGGACAGCAAGTCGTCAGAAGGAGAGATTGTAAGGATAATAGAAAGAGGAAAAGAAAAGATAGTAGGAACATATTTTCAAAATCAAAACTTTGGTTTTGTTGTACCTGACGATAAGAAGATGGGCACAGATATATATATCGCTAGAAGTAAGACAAACGGTGCGGTTAGCGGACATAAGGTTGTGGTTAAGATAACTGAATGGCTAGATGGGAGAAAAAGCCCAGATGGAGAGATACTCGAAATAATAGGGCACAAGGATGATCCAGGTGTCGATATAATGTCAATAATCAAAGATTATGATGTGTCAGTTGAATTTCCAGAGAGTGTATATAAACAAATAGAGAATATACAAGCAGAAGTAACACAGGAAGAAATAAAAGGCAGAATTGACCTGAGAGATGTGAAGATGGTTACTATTGATGGCGAGGATGCGAAAGACTTAGACGACGCAGTTAGTATAGAAAAACTCGCAAACGGACACTATCAATTAGGGGTTCATATAGCAGATGTCACCAACTATGTCAAAGAAGGTACACCGCTTGACAAAGAAGCGTTAAAAAGAGCTACAAGTATATATCTTGTGGATAGAGTTATACCGATGTTGCCACACAAGCTTTCTAATGGCATATGCTCACTTAATGCAGGAGTGGACAGGCTTGCACTTAGCTGTATAATGGAAATCGATAACTTAGGTAAAGTAGTAAAACATGAGACAGCAGAAACTGTTATTAAAGTAGACAGGCGAATGACATATACAAATGTGTATAAAATACTAGATTTGCAAGAAGAAGTTATGAAAGAGTATGCTGATTTTGTAGATATGTTCAAAATGATGAGAGAACTAGCTGGAATACTTACTGAAAAAAGACACACGAGAGGTGCGCTAGATTTTGATACAGAAGAAGCTAAAATAAAACTTGACGAGAATGGTAAAGTAACAGAAATCGTTAAATATGAACGAAATATAGCAACTAAAATAATAGAAGAGTGTATGTTAGTCTGTAATGAAACGATAGCAGAAGATGCTTTTTGGCAAGAAATGCCGTTTGTTTACCGTTCACACCAAGAACCTGACGAAGAAAGAATAAACACATTCTTGGAGTTTATTATAGGACTTGGATATATAGTCAAATCAAAACAAAATATATATTCGAAGGAATTGCAAAAAATACAGGAAGAGATAAAAGGGAAACCAGAAGAAAAAGTAATATCACGTCTGTTGCTACGTTCTATGAAACAAGCGAGATATACAGCTACAAATGATGGGCACTTTGGACTTGCAGCTAAGTATTACTGCCATTTCACTTCACCAATTAGAAGATACCCAGATTTGCAAATTCATAGAATAATAAAAGAAAATCTAAACAAAGGATTATCAGAAAAAAGACTGGAAAATCTGAGGGGTAGAACTTCGGAAGTATCAGAAATAAGCTCTATTCAAGAGAGAGTTTCAGAACAAATGGAAAGAGAAACAGAGGATTTGAAAAAGTGTGAATATATGAAAGATAAAGTAGGAGAAGTGTTCACAGGAAACATATCGGGATTAACAAAATGGGGTATCTATGTGGAACTTCCGAATACTGTAGAGGGACTCATAAGACTTGCAGATCTTACTGATGATTATTATATATTTGATGAGAAAAAGTATCTTATAATAGGCGAGAGAACGAAGAAGATATTTAGACTTTCAGATGAATTAAATGTACTTGTGGCAAGAGTAAGTGTAGAAGATAGAGAGATAGATTTTACGTTGTCGGATGGGGAGTAGAAGTAGATTGCAAACTTCTTTGGATTTATGAAGAATTTCAGAAATGAAATTCTTTTTTTGTTTTGGATTTAATATCTTATAGTGTTAAGTATTGTTGTTAGTTTGTGTTTTTATAAAAAAGTTATCTTTCTTTTTGAAAGACCAAAAAGAAACAAAAAGTCTTTTCTACCTCTAAATCTCCTGCTAGGAGACTTTACTCACAAACTTAGCTATTCCGCTATCGCGTCACACGCACGATTATGACATCCTAAGACTTAGGTTTGGTAGTTTCAAACCTTAGTCATAGGGGTACTCGTAGAGTGTCAAGGAGCTTCGCAAATTTATTTACAAGATTAAAGGATTGAAATACTTTATCGTTATATACACACACAGGTATGTCCCGGCGCTCAGTATTTTTGAGCGGAAAGGGTAGACCGTCGATGGCTGTAAACCAAAAATCAAATTATCTTTTTTCCTTGTCCGCAAACTGTTTGAGTGTAGTGCAGCGAATGCGAAATGAACGAGTTTTTGTGGCTGTCTCCCAAGGATGGGGGTTAGGGGGTTGAGTTTTTTTGTTACCTTTTTTTTGAAAAAAAGTAAAGAAACTTAAAGCAGGTTACTTTCTTTTTGAAAGACCAAAAAGAAACAAAAAGTCTCTTCTCCCCTAAATCCCCGCTGGGGACTTTACTCACAAACTTAGCTATTCCGCTGTCGCGTCACACGCACGATTGTGAGCAAGGAGCTTCGCAAATTTATTTACAAGATGAAAGATTAAAAGATTAAAAGATTAAAAGATTAAAAGATTAAAAGATTAAAAGATTAAAAGATTAAAAGATTGAAATACTTTATCG